>Ga0075121_1000170_pt1 | contig 44580 bp, 43 predicted proteins | sample AntAceMetag02UKG_FD_69793 | JGI IMG/M metagenome (GOLD analysis project Ga0075121, IMG submission 69793) | Saline lake microbial communities from Ace Lake, Antarctica - Antarctic Ace Lake Metagenome 02UKG | ecosystem: Environmental > Aquatic > Non-marine Saline and Alkaline > Saline | place... | reverse complement strand
CTCGACGGATTCGCAGACAGGTATAGGAAGTTGGAACGATTCGCTTAATGGAAACCGCCGCATGCCATAAAAGGCACGTGTGGTGGTGTGAGAGGCGGGGAAACCCGCCTACTCGATTGTCCGGCGGGTGAAATCCACTCTACAGACCAATGGGTTCTGATTGATTTTCGTCGGAAGTCTCGCTAGAAGAGGGGGCATGAAACAGTTTGCAATGATTGTATTGACGATGGCGGTGATGCTTCCGGCGGCCTGGGGGGCATCGATTTCCAGGGACCCCTATATCGGTGCTATCCTGCTGGATTCGAATACCGGCGATGTTCTGATGGAGGAGGGAGCCGATCGGCCGGGGTATCCGGCCAGTATGCTGAAGCTGGTGGATTTGTTCATTGTGCTCGATCGCGTAGAGCAGGGGAGTGTGCAGCTTTCTGATGTCGTGCAAATCACTCAGGAATCTGCCTCCATCGGCGGTTCCCAGGTCTACCTGGATTCCCGCGAGCAGTTCACCGTTGAGGAACTCCTGTACGCGCTGATGATTCAGTCGGCCAATGATGCGGCGATGGCACTGGCTATTCATATCGGCGGAACCCGTGAGGGGTTTGTCCGCATGATGAATGAAAAGGCGAAGGAACTGGGTCTGTCGCCGATCACACAGTTCCACTCTCCCCACGGATTGCCGCCGGGGAAGGGACAGCGTCCCGATATGACCACGTCGCGCGACTTTGCGAAACTCTGCCGCGCTCTGATACTGGCCCATCCGGAAACTTTGAAATACACATCGGAAACCTTCCGGGTATTCCGGGAGGACCCCCTGTTCGAAATGCGCACGCATAACCGTCTGCTGAGCAAAGTGTCCGGCTGCGACGGCCTGAAAACCGGTTATTTCCGGGATGCGGGATTTTCCATCGCGGCTACCGCGCAGCGCGATGGCGCCCGGGTGATTGCGGTGGTGCTGGGGAGCCGCGACCGGAAGGTCCGCGATGCCAAGGCAACGGAACTGCTGTCCCGCGGCCTGCTGGATGCCTCCCGTGTGGCCCCGCCGCCCCCGCCGCCTGTTCCGGATCCGGCGATCCCGGTCGTGACCGAATCGGATGACTCGGCCGCCGCGGAAGAGATGCTGGTTGTCGAGGAAGAACCGGTGAGTGCGGGGCACAGCTGGCTGAAAAACCTGGGCCTGATTGTGCTGGGGGCCTTTATCGCCGCCATCATCGGCATGGTGATTCAGCGCCGCCTGTTTTTGAGCCGATGAAGGCTTCTGATTTTGATTATGAGTTGCCGCTGGAGCTGATTGCCCAGGAGCCGCCCGAGCGCCGCGATGGCGCCCGCATGATGGTGCTGAACCGCGCCACCCGAACGATTGAGCACAAGGCTTTTTCAGATCTCCCCTCCTATCTGCAGGTCAACGATCTGGTCATTGTGAACGACACCCGGGTGATTCCGGCACGCATTTTCGGCCGGAAGGCCAAAGAGGGGACGGGCGGGAAAGTCGAATTTCTGTTGCTGGAGGAAACCGCGCCGGGTTGCTGGGATGCCCTGATGCGATGCCGCCGCCGTCCCAAGGTGGGGGAGCTGGTAATTCTGGATGATGATCTCGCGCTGGTGACCGTGCTGGAAGACGGAGAAAAGGGGCGCGTAAAAATTCGGGTAGAATCCACGCGCCCCTTCCTGGATACTCTCGACCAGATCGGGCAGACGCCGCTTCCTCCCTACATCCATAGAAAAGAAGCGCCCGAGGAGCAACGCGAGGCTGATAAAGTCCGCTATCAGACCGTCTTTGCGCGCGAGCCTGGCGCCGTGGCAGCCCCGACAGCCGGTTTACACTTCACTCCCGAGGTGCTGGCTCGTTTAGCCGACGCGGGCGTTGAACAGGCCGCAGTGACGCTCCATGTCGGTATCGGCACCTTTCGACCTGTGGATGTGGATCTGGTGGAAGACCACAAGATGGATAACGAGCGCTGGGCCATCCCGGAGGAAACCAGCCGGAAAATTGCAGCTGCCAAAGCCGCAGGTGGCCGTGTTCTGGCCGTTGGCACCACCAGTGTGCGCACGCTGGAAAGCGCCGCGGTTCGTCCCGAAGGCTTCGGCCCGGGAGAGGGGCGCACTGAGCTGTTCATTTATCCGCCCTATGACTTCCAGGTGACCCATGCCATGATCACCAACTTCCATCTGCCCAAGTCCACCCTTATCATGATGATTAGCGCCTTTGCCGACCGGGAGTTTATCCTGGAAGCCTATGCCGAAGCCATCCGCGAACGCTATCGCTTCTACAGCTATGGCGATTGCATGCTGATTCTGTAGAGCCTCCTTGATTCCTGCGTTGGCTCCGCGAGAATGACCGGGCTAGCGGAGGGCGAGGAAGAGGGGAATCAGGAGTAGGGCGAGTAAGAGAAGGACGATCCAGATGAGATTCCGGTGAAGGGGACCGCGGCCGGGGAATTCATAGCCGCAGATGGGGCACCGGTTTTCATTGGCGGGAACCTCGACGGCGCAGGCGGGGCATTCGCGGGTGCCAAAGTCGGAATGGGGCTCGATCTTCATACAGAGCGAAGTCTAACGCAAAGGACGCAACAGGCGCAAGGGGGACGAAAATGGCCACAAAGAACACATAGAGCGCAGAGAAAGAAGCGAAGAGAGTTTGACAGGATCAACAGGATGGACTGGATAGATGGGGGACGGGAAGTTCGACATCTCCCGCCCTCTGTATGTCTGGAACGAACTTTTTATGCATCTCTGTGACCTCAGTGAGAGGCCATTCTTAACCTTCGCACTCTTAGCGAGCTTTGCGTGAGATGATGCCTTTCTATCCCGACCAAGATGGGTTGGGGAGTCAGAAGCCGAGGCGTTTGCGGATAGTGCGGACCTGGCCGGCGGGGAGGGGGGCCTGCATGCTGCGGGCAAACAATTCCTGTCCGCTGCGGCTGTAGAGGAGGTTGAGGAGTTCGCGGGTCAGCAGATCGATCTGATCCGGGGAGGCGGCGTCCACATAGAGATACAGCGTCCGAGTGAGGGGATACAGGTCGGTGTAGACATCCTTGGGCGTGGGGGAATAGGCAGGAAGACCGGTTTGCGGAGCCAGGGCCAGGGTCTTGACGTCGAAGCTGCTGTTCTGGGCGTTGAGGTAGCCGATGGCAGCGGGGTCGCCGACGACGGCGTACATCACACCGAGATACATACTATAGGAGTCGTTCTGCAGGTCGGGATCGAAGGGGCCGCCCTGCAGCGCAAGCTGCTGGAACAGACGGGAGGTGCCGGTATGCAGCGAGCCGCCCCACAGGGCGATCGGCCGATCCGTCCATTCCCCTTCCAGTCCAAGGTCTCCCCAGGTCTGGATGCGGCGCTCAGCTCCGGCACGCAGCTCCGTGCCGAAGATGGCATCGAGCTGCGGGATGGTCAGTTCGCTGATGGGGTTGTTCTTGTTTACAATGACCAGAATGGGGTCCAGGGCGGCGGGGAGTTCCATGACGGGATAGCCCCGGTCCCGGAAGAACTGTTCGCGGTCGGCCAGGCTCATGGGGATGCTCATCATGCAGATTTTGGTTTGGCCCGCGAGGAAGGGCTGCAAGGCCTGGTAGCTGCTCATGCTGTGGATGGCCGTGTATTGGGCCTGAGGGTGATAGGCGTTGAGCAGGCGCAGCATCCCCAGCACCGCATACAGCGACGAGGCCGTGAATTGCAATTCCATGTCACCGTCGAGGATGCTGGCAGTGGGGGTATAGACGGGGTAATCGTCGGCGGCGAAGGCTTCCTGAGCGTAGGGATTCCGCGCGGCGACATCCAGGGGCTTTTGCACGGTGCGTTGGGTCCAGTCTACCGTCCGCCCCTGCGGCTGGACGATCTGAGCGGCGGCCTGCACCAGATCGCTCTCTGACGTGATGCGTTGATCGAGCTGGACCGCCAGTTCGAAGGCATCGCATCCCTCGAGGGGAACTTCGCAGGCGACGGGCGAGAGGATGAAACCATAGATACGGATTTCGCCCTTGAGGCGGCGCAGGATGACCTGGGTGGCTGTGGGATAGTGGGCCAGGTCCAGAATGAAGGTGTCGGTCTTGGCTTCGCGGCCGGCCACAATGATGTTGGAGAACAAATCGGCGGCAAGGATCTGATGCTGAGCATCACAGAGCTGCACGACAAAGTCGCCGTTTGTGGTTTCCTCGTAGATGAGGGTCAGTGCGAGATCGGCCGGAATGGTTTCGCGGTTCAGATCGAGGATCAAGGAGCCCTGCCCGAAGGGTAGGGTGTCGGCAGCGATCCATGCGCCGCAGGCGGGATCGAAGGTGCCGTCGGCTTGTCGGATGTCCTGGAGCCACGGTGAGACTGCGGCGATGACCTTGAGATCCGAGGCGGTTTGCACCGACTGGAAGTCCACTGAGGCGACAGTGGGGGCGGGGTTGATTCCAGCGATGGCGGGGATGGAGAGCAGAAGCACGCCCAACCCGATGCAGTTCCAGAGCGATTTCATGCCTTTGAGGCTAGGCCGGCCGCTCCGGGGAGACAAGCATATTCCGCTTTGACCCGCTAATCTACAGGCAGTTCCGTTGCCGGCGGCGCGTCGTCCTCCGGCAGCAGCGAAAAATCATCGCTGACGACATAGACGATCATGGCGGCCAGCATCAGAATCACGCCGACCCACATGCGCCAGTCCTGATGCGCGCGTTTCCAATAGGGTTTGTGATGTTTGGAGTTCATAGGTTTGTTTAGTTAGAGCTTGCGTGTGCCTGCTTCTTTTTTTGCTTCTGCTGTTGGTCCTTTGCGGCCTTGGCGTCGTGCTGCTTTTTCTCTCTCGCCTTATCCTTCTTACCTTTTTTGTCGCCCATGGGAATTCTCCTGGTTTTGGGGATTAGTTGGCTGACGACAAAACTATACGCTCACCCCGAAGCAATGGATAGGAACTTCAATCTCTGAATCGCTAAAAATGGACATCCCATTTTGACAGGATCCCCCTTCGCCAAGGCTATGGGGGACAAGTCAGGATAGATTGGATTTTCCAGGTCTGGTACAAAGAACCGGGTCCTTCTTGCGTAGGGGCTGAGCTTGCTCAGCCCGGGTCGGGCTCAGCTGAGCCCTTACATGAGCAACAACTTTTCACTCCCCATTTGCAAAGTGGGGATTCGGCCTTATCTTTCTCGCAGGAGAAATGCAAAATGAAACACCGAAAAACCGTTACCACACTATTCATTCTGATGGCCCTTGCTATCGTCATACCGTTGTCCGTTTGGGCCCACTGCCAGATTCCCTGCGGCATCTATGATGACCACGCGCGCGTCCAATCGATGCTGGAAGATGCCGCCACGATTCAAAAAGGGGTGACCGAGCTCAATGCCCTCGCCGGCAAGACCGATGTGCAATCGCAGAACCAGTTCGTGCGATGGGTCGGCAACAAAGAGGAGTATTCCCAGAAAATCATCGCTACCATCAGCGATTACTTCCTGACGCAGCGGGTCAAGCCCAGCCAGGAAGATTACACAGAGCGGCTGGTGAAACACCACGCCGTCATCCTCGCCGCCATGAAGGCCAAGCAAACCGCCGACCTGGAAACGGTGAAAGCGCTGAAAGAAAGCATCCAAGCCCTGGAAGCCTACTACCCCGAACACAAACACGAATAACGAGGTTCACAAATATGTGAACCTCATTATTTGGCAGGAGAGGGTGGTTTTGTGAGGCGTACCCAGAGGTGGGCGGCCAGCAACAGACAGATGCTGGAAACGATTATGGCGAGTATACTGGGATCCCAGGCGAAGCGGGTTCCCACGGATCGAAAGACTTCCAGTCCGGCGGGGTCTGCGGAAGCACCGCTATGCTTCATCCACGCCTCACAGGCTCTATGTACGCTTCTCATCCCCTGAACGGTTCCGAGAGCCCCTGGGAGGAGTGGCAGTGCCGCGAGTGTGTACAGCACCTTTGCGGCCTTCCGTCGGGACTCGTGTCTCCAGAGAGCCCAAGCCGTGGCGCCGGCCACAGCAAATCCGACCCACAAAACTAGATATGGAGTGGGCCCGCGCTGGTGTACCACGGAATAGATCGGTTGCAATGGCGTGAGATCCAGAAAAGCGATCGCCCAGGCGGTGACGAGCATCAGACACAGGCCCCACACAATCCACAGCCCATAGGAGGGGAAGCGTTCTGACGGTTCTGTCCTCATCGTTCTTTCTCTAGGGGCTAAGGGACGGAGATTCGGTAGGCGCGCGATGGATCTGTGGCCCAATCGGGAATGGTGATTTCGAGGGCGCTTCCGCTGACCGTTTGGGTCGAGACAGGGGTCCAATCCCCAGCGGACAAATCCAGGCACATTTCAATCACCACATCCTGTCCATCGCTGGCGACCACGTCGAAGACGAATCCGGCCGACTGGACGGAGGCCGAGGAGAGTTCGGGCCAGATGGCCGTCGGTCGGTCGGCATAAGTCGTACCCCATAGCGCTGCGTTTTCGGACCGGTAATACATGACGACTTGGTCGGTGGTTGAAAATGTCTGAAAACCCAGGCTGGGCGGGGCCCCGGCGAAGCATAGGCCGGTCAGATTGGTGCAGTTCGCCAAGGCATAGCGTCCTAGGATGATGAAGCTGGTGGGCAGCTCCACGCTTGTTAAGCCCAGGCAACTGATGAAGGCGTAGTCGCCGATGAGCTGCGTGCCATCCGGAACGATGTAGCGCCCCTGAGTTCCAGCTGGGAAATGGAGCAGGGAGCACTGGTCCTTGTCAAATACCACTCCGTCGATGGAGCTGTAGGTCGGATTATTCGAGGCCACCGTGATATTGGTGAGACTGTAGCAATAGCTGAAGGCCCCGTTGCTCAAATCGGTCACACTCTCCGGAAGAACCATGTTATGGAGGTTGTTGCATTCATAGAATACCCACGACTCAAGGGTGATCATTCCTTCCCCGAGCACGACGTTTGTCAGAGAGGAACAACCTCTGAATGCACCCCACCCCAGGCGGGTGACGCTGTCCGGGATCTGGATGCTTTCCAGTCCGATGCAATTGAAGAACGCATAGCCTTCGATGTTAGTGATGCCTGCGTTCAAGACCATGTTGGTGAGTCCGGCGCAGCCGGTAAAGGTGCCACCTTCAATAGCGGCAACACTGTCGGGGATTGTCACCGTGGTCAGGCCTGAACAGCCGGAAAAGGTGTAGGAGCCAATCGCAACAATGCTGTCGTGGAGGGTCACCGCTGTCAGGCCTGCACATCCGGAGAATGCACTGGAGGAAAGGGTCGTGATGTTGGACGGCACAGCATAGTCTCCTGCCCTCCCTCCGGGATATTGGACCAGAATTGTTTGAGTGGCATCAAATAGTATCCCGTTACTGGAGCAGTATACGGTGTTGCTTTCCGACACCCCGAAGGTCGTGAGGGTCTCGCATTTGGCGAAGGCGCCGGCGGAGATATTGCTGACTCCAGCCGGAATGAACACATTGTCCAGCCCGCTGCATAAGGCGAATGCAGTAGGACCAATGTCACCCATGCTTTCAGGGAGCAGGATATTGGTCAGCGCTGTGTCGCCCATAAAGGCACTGTATCCAATGCAGGAGACACCCTCCGGGATAGAAACAGAACCGCCCACACCACAAGGGAAGTGGAGCAGAGTGGTTCCTGCCTTATCATAGAGAATTCCGTTGATCGAACTGTAGAAAGGATTGTCCGGCGACACCGAGATGTTGGTCAGGCTGGTGCAATGTGTAAACGTCCCTTCTCTCAGATTTTCGAGATTGGCCGACAAACTCACGGTGGTGAGGCCACTGCATCCGGAGAAGGCATTGTTGAAGATGTCGGTTATATTTGTGGCGATGACGATAGACGTCATACCGGTGATATCCGCGAAGGCGTCACGGTCGAGAATACGGACGGGGAATCCGTCGATCTCTTCGGGAATCACCACATCGCCCCCGAGGCCGGTATAATTATAAATTTGAACCTCATCGTCAAAAACTCCATATCGGAAGTCCCCGAATTGTTCCGCTGTCGCGATGGAGGCAAAGGCGCAGCAGCCCATGATGAGGAGCCTGCTCCGGCATGAGGCAACAAAAGTCCGTCTTGAAATGTCAGCGTGTGAATTCATGGCTTACACGGATGCCCTTTCGACTACGCCTGATTCTGGAATAAATTTACAAGAGAATCAACTGATTCTGAACGCTGCGTGCTCATCTTTCATCGAATTGTGGGAAGCGAGGCTATTCCACCCTAAAATTCTTTCCATCCCGCCAAAAAAAGGATTTTCAGTCAAAAAAAGTGCTTTTTTGGGCATCCCGATGCCGTTTTACTGCGAAAAATCGCGTTTGGCACTCCGATCACTTCGTTCACTCGTTCGCCACGCTTTGCGTGACGCTATAGAACTCGCGTCCGCCCATCGCCTCAAAATCGAGTCTTGAGCTCTGCACTCGTCTATTTTAGGCCAAAAAAGCCATTTATAGGCGGTTTGAGCCCAAAATCAGTCCCTCTGGATCCCAAAATGCTACAAATCAAGGACTGCCCCCTTTCTCCGATCGGCGTTGGCGTCGCTTGCGTCGTTTGCGTTGAAAGGTTCCTGCCGCAACCAAACCGCATTCCCCCACGGCGCGAAGCCGTGGGGGTCTGAGGACAGGAGGGGGAGGGGGGATTATTCAAGGGATTTGTAGAAGGCGGCGCGATTCGTTTCGGTGGCGGTGTAGGGGCTGTCCTGTGCCACATCATCCCACGGACCACTCGTCGTGATGTTGGAGGTGGATCGCAGGTTCCCCAGAAAACGGATTTCGGTATCCGAACCGGCCTGGGCGATGGCCACCCGATGCCCCAGCGGTTCGCCGTAGCCGGCGATCTTGGTCTGCATGGCGGGGGTCAGTTGCTTGACCAGCTCCACGTTGTAGGTATGCGACGAGGTGTCGTCGAGGGGCCCGATGCCGAAGATCCGGAAGGCGCCGACGGCGTATCCGAGGGACTTCCACGCGGGCGAATTGGTCTCGACCACCGGATCGACATCGGTCGTCACGATGGAGATGGTGTTGTCGCTGTTGCGCAGGATCTCCCAGGTGCGGAACTGCCGGGGGAAGTCCCGCAGCGAGGGGGTTTCAACCTCCCAGAAGCCGTTTTCGGGATGGGCCGGGTCCGTGGACGGGAACGGCGTCACCACATTCAAGTGGCGATGACCGGCGATCACCAAGGAGATTCGGATACCGCTGCAGGGTGGCGATGAGGTTCGTTTCGGTCTGGTTGTCAGGATCGACGTAGAAGGACGCGCCGGGGACCTGGTTGGTGTCGAAGAGATCGTTTTGCGGAAGGATGGGGATATGGCACGCGAGAATCATGAGCTGGTCCGAGTCCTGACCCTGTTGCAGTTCATTGGTGAGCCAGCTGTAGCGCACGGCGTCCACCCAGCCGCCGCCGTAGAATGTCGGGAACTGGTTCAATTTGTTCGACTTGCAGGTGTCGTCGAGCACGATGACCTTGATGGGCATGTTCGTCACCGGTTCGAACGAGTAACAGGCCGCCAGGCTGCCCGCATTCGTTTCAGCCAGGTTGAATCCGTGACCCTGCGGGGATGATGTGGTGGTGAAGAATTCATTGATGTAGTTCGTGGGCGAAGAGTTGTCCTGCGTGAGGGTGTGGCGGCTCGGATCGGCGGCGACGGTCGGGGTGGCGCCGACCTCGTTTGTCGGCCCCCATTTGACGACGGTGCCGTAGGGGGTGGAGCCGTCCACCGTGCCCACATACATGCCGGTCCCCTCGGAACCGCCCGGGTACAACGGGCCGTCGACGGAGATGTTGAGGATGTTGCTGCCGACCAGGGCTTGCTGGATTTTCGGTGTCGGCATCCCGACGCCCATCCAGTACTGATCGTGGTTGCCGATGGCTTCATACCAGGGGATGGAGGGGTCGAGCCCGGCGGCCTGGTAGGGCATCTGATAGTCGATGGTGGCGGCACCGGCATTGGTGCCGGAACTGGGGGTGATATACTGTCCGTCCATGACGTCAATGAACCAGCGGAGTTCGTTGAACTGGGAGGCGTTGCAGTTGTCGCCGAGCACCATGCCGAAATTGAACGGGGTCACCTGGTGCAAGGCGTTGATGGTCCGGACGGCGGCGTCGAGGTGGAAGGTCGTGTCGAAAATGACCGGCGAAAAAGCCGCATGATTCAGCCCGCCCGCCCCATCATTCGTAAAGGCTGCGCTCCAGCCGAGGTAGGGCACCTGGGCCGGAGATTCTTTGTCGGTGATGTGAATGTCGCTCATGGAGAAGAAAGACAACAGCCGCGCCGCATTGGTCGCGCCCGGATACTGGGCGGCCATCAGCGTGAGCTTCTGGCCCTCGTTCGTGCCGGGGCCCACCGTCCACTGGCCGTAGTCCGTGCTCAGATATTCGGACACATTGGACGGAGCCACCGGCGGCGTTTCCGGCGGGACGTAGAGCGGCAGGATTGTTTGCTGGCGGGTCCCCAGTTCGGCCGCATGGGCGGGGACCATCATCAAAGAGAACACGGAGACCATCACGAAAGATGCACAGAGCGACTTGAACAGGTTCATAGCACTACTCCTCTGAAAGGGCTTGGGCCGTGAGGCGGAAGCTCATTGGGGTTATTGAAACGATTTATGACCAAAATTTGTCACATAACTTTCTGGTAGTCAATTTAATAACACGAACCTAACAAATATATTATTCCCTTCTGGACACGTCTGGCAAGGATGCGAAAGGGCCTCTTGAAGACCTAAGGGGGGCCCCTTTTCAAAAGGGCCTAAAACATGGATTTTTAAGGCAAAAGTCGCGAAAGGTGCAACAGAACGCAACGGGGAGGTATTTTTTGACAGGATGTACTGGATGAAACAGGATTTTACGAAGGGCCGGGCATTTTGATTCAACATGGCCTGGGCGGCGTGATTTTATAGCGAGAACAATCGAGGCGCTTGTTTCGCAGGTTAATCGCGCAGCCTCATGCGTCCTGCGGGCGCATGGCCTTTCTCATCAGATTAAGATCTTTTTCGCGTGATTGGCGATATTCGTAGTGGAACTCTGATGATCGGAAAACTCCGATTCTCGGTCCTGTCATTTGGCAAAGGAAACCGTCCAGAGAAACGGCGTCGGCGTGTTGGGCAGATGCTGCTTCACCCAGTGCGCGCCGCGGTCCGGGGTGTGGCGGATCCCCGGTGTTCCCATACTGACCGTCCATACGGACTGCGAGTCCACCACATCAAGGCCCATGGTATAATCGGCGCTGCCATGGTTGAGCCAGTCCGTGCCGCCATTGGTGGTCCAGTAGATGACGCTGTCGCACGCCACCCAGACCTCGGACGAGTTCACGGCAACGACTTCATTGGCGTCCTTGGCTGAGAAGGTGAATTGTTCTTCCCACAACGCGCCGCCGTTCGTCGTGTGCAGAATCCGGTACCCCGGTCCGCCCACGGCCCAGGCCGTTTCCGGGCTGACGGCGGAAATGCCGAGAATGCCCGCCGTCACGTTGGTCACGGCCCCGTTGGTCTGCCGGACCCAGTCCTGGCCGCCGTTCGTGGTGTGCAGAATGGTGGCGTAGCCGCCCGGGGTTCTTCCGCTCACCCAGATGGTGTTGGAGTCCGCCACCGCCAACCCCTGCAGATCGATGCTGGCGTATTCCGGCAGCACGTAATTCGTCCACGCGGCGCCGTTGTTCGTGGTCGCCAGAATCGTGCCGTTGGCCCCGGTGATCCAGACGGTCTGGCTGCCCAGGGTCCTGACCTTGTTCAATGGGACATTGGGGAGGGTCGCGGCACTCCCGAAACGACTCCATGTGGCGCCGGTATTGGTCGTCTGGTAGATGGTCGCATATCCCGAATCCGGCAACCCGACCACCCAGGCGGTCTCGCGATCCACCGCCGCGACGCCGAAGAGGATGACGTCGGCAATCTCCCCCGGACGTCCCTGGCGGGTCCAGGTATAGCCGCTGTCCTCGGTGTGCAGGATCATGCCGTACCCGTTTGTGTTGTTGCCGACTGTCCAACCGTAAGCCTTGGATGGCGGCTCCGTTTGAACACGCAGGCGATAGGCCCCATCCGGTCCCGGCGGCGCGACAGTCATGCTCACCAGCGGTCCCGCGGTGGAGGCCGAGATGTTTTGCGTGATCGAATCGAAGGTGCCGGCCGGCAGGTTGCTGGTATAGTCTATGCCGTAGAAGAGGTCGTCGCCCGCCATCCACGACACCGCCAGGCCCGACCCGGTATCCGCGGCGATGCTGTTGAAATGGAGATACGATTCCGAATTCGTCGGATCGGTGGCGCCGTAATACTCCAGCCACGTGGCGACCCCATCCTCGTCCGAATCGTTCGTGGCGGCGGCGTCGAACCGGTTCGTCCATCCCCACTGGGCCAGCCACCACTCGGGCACGCCGTTCGTCGCCAGATTGGCTGCGAATCGTCCGTGCAGGAAGGAATCGGTGACCACGGGATCCCACGTAAACAGCAGGCGGTTCGTGGCGGCCAACGGGGAGACCGGCGATCCGTTCGTCAGCACCTCGGAGATGGAATAGTACGCATCGGCGGTAATCAGGCAGTTGGTGGATCCGCCGTCGACCACATCGATGGTCCCGGCGGGGCTGATCTGGCCATGGTCGTCGGCGGTCGCAACGAGCGTCCACGCGTCGGCGCGATCTGCGCCGCCCAGCAGGAGTCCTGCGGTGAAGAGAATCAAGACGCTGGAAACGGTTTTGTGATTCATCATCTGGCCTTCCTTTATCCAATAAAGGAGATCATATGTTAAGATTTGATTAAAATCAATCGATCAAAGTGGAACTGTTCACCTGGCGGGGCGTCCTGACCCGGCTGCGGGAAGCCGAGGGGGTTCGAAGCGGGGACACTTAACCACAGAGAACCCAGAGAACACAGAGAGGGGGCGTTTTAAACCGGATGTATGGGATTGGCATTCTGGTTGCGCTGCTCCCGCATTCGCTTCGCCTGCGGCGAAACGCTATAGATCTCGCGTTCGGCCATCGTTCCGCTGGAACTCGGACTCGGCACTCATATATTCGTGTATGGAAAGGGAGTTCCATCCTGCGGATTCTTTTTCTGTTGGGGAGGGCGGTTGGGGTGTGGGGGAGACGGCAGGAGGCGGGTTCGGCCGCCGCTGCCGGTTGTAGTGGCGGTAGTCATTATCACTGATTTCGATGGTGAGGACCGCGCTGGCCTGGATCACAAACGTGAACTCGTCGATGCGGTAGAGCAGCGTGTCCTTGCCATACCGGTTCATGCGCCGACGCTCTATATAGGACAGGTTGGTGACCCGGCAGGCGCGGGAAAAGAGGCTGGTGATTTCCCGGTCCACGGCGGAATTATCCAACGGCTGGTCGGGGTTGATTCGGTGCCAGCGTTGAATGAAGCGCTGGCGCGCGTGGGCGGTGAGCCGCAGCTCCACTTCTTTCCCGCGCTTGTTCGTGTATGTCAGGGTCGTTGTCATGGGGTTTCGATCCGATGAGCCCTCTGTTTTCGATGAACCCAGCGTAGAGGAGGCAGGCGGGGCAAGTCAAGAGGAGCGAGACCCCAGCGGGGGCGAAGGGAAGCCGAAGAGGGAATTCCTACATTCGTCTATTTTGGGCTCATGCCGCAGCAAAACGAGGTGAGCGCGTTTAGGGGGTGACGGTGACGCGGTAGAAGGCGGCGGGGTCGGCGGGCACCGGATTGGTCCAGCTGTTGACGGGGGGATCGGCGGCTATGCCGTTGGTCAGCAGCGTGAATGTCCCGTCGATGGCAGCCGCGGTGGTCTCAATAGAATAGGTCTTTCCGTCGATGCTGTTCCAGAAGACGCGGTGTCCACCATTGGTATCGACCTGGACGATGGCGAAGACGGAGGCGGGATCGCGCGGGTCGGTTCCGGCACCGAGTTCGGAGAGGTTGACGGAGCGGTCGTTGTCGTCGTCGTTTCCGGGGAGGGCGATGATGCGGTTGGTATAGAAGGTGTATTCCCACCAGTCGGGGAGGTCGTCGCCGTCGGTGTCGCCGAGGAGGTCGGTGAGGGCGAGGTCGCCGGGGGCGGGGGTGGAGAGGCGGTAGCTGACGGGCAGGGCGGGGGTGAAGAGGGCGTAGTCGCTGGACGGGTCGCCGGAGAGGATGACCTGGTCGAGTGGGATGGCGGCGGGGGCCTTATTGACCTGGACTTGGGCGTTGCCGGTGACGGTGCCACTGGCGGAGATGAGATCCAGATCGGTATGGCCATTGACCGTGCAGAGATAGATGCCGCTGAAATCCAGGGCTCCGCTGAAGAGCAACGTTCCGGTATCGGCGGAGGTCGTGCCGAAGGGGGCGGTGAGGCCGCTCAAGACGGCGGAGGGCACATCGAGGGTTCCGTTGCCTTCGAGGATGGCGCCGGGGGCGATCTCGAGGGCATCGGTCTGGAGCGAGCCGCCGTTCAGGTGGAGGATGCCGCTTTGGACTTCGAGACCGCCTTCGGCAGGCGGGAGCCCCAGCGCGGCGGTCAGGCAGAAGAGGATGCAGATGCGCAGATACATGGTGCGGTGCCTTAGCGTCCGGTGACGATGACGGTGAAGTCGTTGTTGACCGATGTGTAATCCCCGTCGGTGATGTACACCCATAAATTGCTGGTTCCTGCGGTCTGGTCGACATAGATGAAGCGCGCGGTGGCGGCGCTAAGGGGCGGGGAATCCGCTTCGATGGTCGCCACAGGAATGAGGGAGAAGACTGAAGTCATCTGAGCATCCAGTTCCAGATGGTAGACTCCCGGTTCCGTATTGGTGCAAGAGCGGACTCCAAAGTGATAGGAGGCGAGCGCGCCATCGGATGCCACACGGGCCCAGGCCACGATGTTGTTGTCGGCGTAGCGGTATTTTTTGCTGGGAAGCACGTTGGTGCCCAGTTCGGATTCGAAGCGGATGCCGCCGGTGGCGCGAACGGCGAATTCGTTTTCGTTCGAGGAGGAGAAGAGCGTGGAGGAGGAATGATCGGCCCAGACGAAGGCGCCGTGGTCCTCGGCGTAGGCGTGGAATCCGCCCGCAAAAGAATTGCTACCTATCGCGTAGTTGTAGCTTCCGCCGGCGACGAAGGAATTCTTGCCAGGGGCCCGATTGTATAGCCCGCCGGCCACGGCGGCCCCGTTGCCGGAAGCCCGATTCCCGCTGCCCCCGGAGATAACGGCATTTTGGGCGGCCGTAATGACGTTCCCATACCCTCCGGCGATGACGGAATAGTAGGGCAGAACCGCACCGCTGTTCGTGATGATGTTTGCTCTTCCGCCCAGGATGGAACAGTAGGGTGCATGGTAGAGGGTGTTGTCGAAGCCTGCGAGGAGGCCGGCGGTGGCCTTGTAGGCCACGTTGCTGCTGCCGAGGACCAGTGTTTCCTGGGTATCGTCAGGGAGGAAGGACATCACGGTCCGGTTGGTAATGCTGAAGGTGAGCGTGTCACCCATCGTGCCGATGGCGATGTTGGTTCCGGTGACGAGGGCCGTCTTATCCACGCGCAGCAGCGGGGCGTCCGCATCCGACTGCACGGTGAAGTGTTCGCTGGCACCGGCGGGGAGCGTGATGACGGTTTCAGCCTTTGCCGCAGACAGGGCGACGAACAGGCACGGGACGACTACAAACAGTTTCCAACGAGTGGCCATAACGAAACTCCTAGCGGGGGGGTGAGTTCTTTAACCGAGGGGTGATCATGGATTAATTGATAGAGAGAATATCCGGAATAGTCAACGAGATTCCCTGTGGCGAATGACGGGGGGAAGAGGAAGGCCCGGGCCCGTGTGATTTTGTCGCGAGAACAAACGAGACGCTTGTTTCGCAACTTAACCGCGCTGCCGGATGCGTTCTTCGGGCGCATGGCTCTTCTAGGATCTAAAAACTTAGTGTCTTAGAGCTTGCCAAGCCAATGGCATGGAACACAGAGGAAAAATATCAGTCGGCATCGAAGCCGATTTTTCGTCGGGGAGGGTCGGGCGGAGTCATCAGTTGGCGGATGGCATCAAAGACCACCCGGAAATGATCGTCATATTTTTGTTCCAGGGCGGTTACTTTTCGCGCAAGTCCTTCGACCGAAAGCGCCATCCTCCGGAGTTTTACAAAAGCGCGAACGACGGCCACGCTCATGGTTTCGGCCTGCTCGCTGTGGAGCACATTGGCGGCCATGATTGCGCCATGTTCCGTGAAGGCATAGGGCCGTTTCCGCCGGCCGCCATGGCCACTTGAAGTCGCAGTATGCGACTTCAAGTTCTCCCACTCTTTCGCTGTGAGCTGGAAGGCGAAATCCTTGGGGAAGCGTTTGGCGTTGCGCTTGACCTGTTCATTAAGACGTTTGACGGTCACCCCGTAAAGGGCCGCGAGATCGGTATCGAGGAGAATGGATTGGCCGCGCAGGCGGGTGATGCATTGCTCCGGGGTGCGCGCCAAAACCGGCTTTGCATTTTTTACAGACTTCATCAGAAAGCACCTCCCTATTGGATAATCCTTACCCCAGCCACTGCAATGGAAATTTTCGGCCCTTTTGGATTTCGGGTCAAGGATAGATTGTGGCCAGATTCCTGTTTAAGGTCGCAGTTTGCGACTCCAAGGTTGGAAGGCGTGGAGTCTTAGGCGGATGCGTCCTGCGGGCGCATGGCCCTTCTATCTAAGAAAGATCTATTTCGCGTGATTCGCGTCTATTCGCAGTGGCCCTTCTACTCTCAGATCGAAACTTTGCGCCTTTGTGACTTCGTGAGAGGCATGGCTGTTCCCATCCTGATGATCCTGTTCATCCTGTCAAAAAATGTCAGGAGTCCGGGGCTGGTTTGTATGGATCCCCCTTCGCCAAGCCTATGGGGGATGAGCCTGATGCAGGCTCAGTAGGTGAACAGGTCGGTCAGCGCGTATTCTTTCTCGGCGGCGGTGTTGAGGGCGCGGAGAATCTTGGATTTCACGTGGGGGGTGAGCCAGCGTCCTTTGCGGGCGCGGGTGATCATCTTGCGGGTGATGAATTCGGTGGAGGCCTTCGCCACGTCACCGGTCTTGAGGTCGTGTTCCGTCATGAGCGCCACGAGGGGCTGCTCGCCAAGATTGCGTTCGAGTTCGGGGTTCATAGGGGCAAAGATGTAGCATGATGCAGGGACGGGGAACAATCGGAAAGATTCATCCCGGCTTCAGTGACAGGGGCGAAGAGTTTTGACAGGATGAACAGGATTTACTGGATGGCGAGCGGGGATTAGGTGGTCGGCGGTTGGATCGGCGGCGTTTCCTGGACGGCGCGGGCGCGGGCGATCATGAGGGACACATTCGTGCTGGCATTGACGGCGAGAAGCCGGATGTTGGGGTGGGAGCGTTCGAAAACCCGGAAGATTTCGTCGGCAAAAGCGGGGCCGATCGTTTCCACGCTGACGAAATCGAAGATCACGATTTGGAAACGATCGATCCGGGCCAGCAGGCGTTTGGCCTGGGAGCGGGAAACGAGTTGCTCCAGTCCTTGTCTTGCCAGACGGACTGGGACAACCGTTTTGTTGAATCCATAGTTGTTTTTCTCGGAGGCGAACTCTTCAAAAATCTCTTGGCTGGTACGCGGGCTGTGGTTAGCCAGGGTCATGAAGACGGCGGTGCCGGTACTAGGCTTTTCCTGCTGCAGGATCCAGTTCTCGTCCTTACCGTATTCATGGGTAAAATAGACGTCGCCGGACAGGACGGCGAAGTCGTCCAGCATGCGCGAGGTGAAAAAGATGCCTTCGCCTGTGTGGTGCTGGGGGTCGGTGGTGAGTTTGCCTTTCGCCAGTTCAAGCACGGCATGGCGTTCATCTTCCAGGTGGCAGGCTTCCTTGATTTTCCGGAAAATACCGACGCCATCGTCGCGAAGGATGAGCCGGGTTCGGATGGAATTCCGCTCGATCTGGATACTCAAGGTGGTGCCGTCGGAATGGTCAATGGCGTTGTTGATCATTTCGCTCGCTGCGTATTCCCAGACGCCCCTCACATTCGACGGGAGATCGTCGAGGAGGGCCGCCAGGTGGTTGCGCCAAACGGCATCCTCATGGAGTCCTTGAAGGGGCAGATGGAACGATTCTTGCTGAAGTGGGGGCAGGGCGTAGCGGCGCTGGGACGTTTTCCCTTGCGAAGTGATCAGGCCGTCGGCAACCAGTTCACGCAAGAATCGATTCACCGCTTGTCGCGTGATGCCGAATTTGTCCGTCGTGAGTCGGGCAATGTTTTGCGGATGCACCTCGATGTTTTGAAGAATAAAGGCGACAACTTCTTTGCCATGTTTGGTGCGACGAGTCATGGATCTGTTCCTGTAATCGTGAGGCTTATTTGAAATATACGATGCCATTCGTCGACTCATCTGTCAATATATTGAAGGTATACTGTAAATATAATGGGATATATTCTGATGCTGTGAATGACGCTAATTGCTCATGCAGAGATAGATAACTGTAAATAAGATACTATTAATACAAAAATTCAAAAAAACAGCCATGGTTTCCTTTTTGGGGGCTCAAAATGGCCTATATTTCCGGATTATGATGCTTTTAAAGGACTTTTTTGCTCACGTGGACTGGAAACATATTGGTGGATTTCAGAATGATATATATTTGTAACAGACTGTTGGAAAGCATGATAACTGTAAATATAGCATGAAAATATCCCTAAATGGCGGGTTGGAGGCTTTTGAGGCTGAAAAAAGTTCGAAAAACAGCCTAAAATGGTCATTATTTGGCCATTTGGGGCTCATGTCGAAGCAAAATTCCTTGGGGCCAATACAACGCCGCGCCGGATGTTGGCGCGGCACCAGTATTCTGACTACTGAATCCTGAGTTCTGACTACTTCTTGGCTGCGAGCGCGGCCAAAATCTTCTCGGGGGTGACGGGAATTTCGTAGAACTCGACGCCGATGGCATCCTGGATGGCGTTGACGATGGCGGGGGCCACGCCGACGACGGGATGCTCGCCGATGCCGCGTGCGCCGAAGGGCCCGATTTCGCCGGGATTCTCGACGCAGTCGACGGTCTGTTTGGCGGGGGCTTCTTTGAACGAGGGGAAGCGGTATTTCCCGAACGAGGCATTCGGCATTTTGCCGTCGGCGTCGAACTTGAGCTCTTCATGAAGGGTGGCGCCGATGCCGATCATGACGCCGCCGGTGATTTGTCCGCGGATCATCTGGGAATTGATGACGGTGCCGACATCGAAGGAGGAGGCGAAGTGGTCGATGAGGACCTTGCCGGTCTTCTTTTCGATGCGGACGGCGCAGCCCTGCGAGCCGAAGGTGTATTCGACACCGAGTCCGCCCTGGCCGTTTGCGTCCGGACCGGAGTAGCGGGGGAGGCGCGCATCGGAGGTGGTATGGACGACATCGCCGATGGTGATGCCGGTTTCGGTGATATAACCGTGAATCAGCTGCGTGATGGGAATCTTCAGTTCGGGGTCATGCTTCATGAACACGGATACGCCGTCGTAGTCGAGATGGTCGACATCGCACAGGAGCGCCTTGGCGGCGGTTTCCTTCATCATGGCGATGGCCTTGTTGGCCGCGCGGATAATGGCGCGTCCGCCCTGGGTGGTGAACATCGAACCGATGGTCTGCCATTCCCACGGGCAGTACTGCGTGTCGATTTCGGTATAGACGCGGATCTTTTTGGGATGGATCTGCAGGGCTTCGCCGGCGATCTGCTGGACGGCCATGCGCAGGCCCTGGCCGACTTCGGCGCCGCCCATGTTGATGACGGCGGAGCCATCGGGATTCATCTTGAGATAGCAGGACTTGGAGGAGAACGGCGCGCCCTTGGGCGACTTCATCAGCGTGGTGAAGCCGCGGCCATAATAGTACTCGTCGTCTTCGGCCGGTTTGTCTCCGGAGAAGATGGCGGCCTGGACCTTGTCTTTGCAGTCGCGGACGGAGCCATTGGTTTCATACATGCGCTCGCCGAGGGCATTGACGGTGTTGGGACCGAGGTAGTTCTTCTCGCGCAGGTCGAAGATGGAGATGTCCAGCTTGCGGGCGAGAATGTCCATGAGGCGTTCGACGGCGAAGTGGCCCTCCTGATGACCATAGCCGCGGAACGCGCCGACGGGCGGCGTGTTGGTATAGACGCACTTGGATTCGAGCCGCGCGTTGGGGAAGACGTAGGGGCCGGTGCAGTTGTGCGTGGCGGCGATGGCCACATGCACGCCGGTGTCGCAGAACGCGCCGGTGCTGTGCAGGATGTCGGCCTGGATGGCGACGAGGGTGCCGTCTTTCTTGGCACCGATCTTCATGGTGTGGCGGAAGCCGTGACCGATGAGGGTGCTAGTGAAGTCTTCGCGGCGGGAGGCGACCCACTTGACGGGGCGGCCGGGGACGTGGCTGGCGATCCAGGCGACGGTCTGTTCGACGGTGATGTCGGACTTGTAGCCGAAGCAGCCGCCGATTTCAGGAATGCGCACGCGCACGGCGGAGGAGGGGCGGTGATAGGCGTGGGCGAGGTCGTCGCGGATGATGAAGGGGCAGATGGAGGAGGACCACGCATCGATGGTCTCGTCCTCGTTGAAGCGCACGATGGCGCCGTGGGGCTCGATGGCGGCGCAGGAGCCGTGGGGATAGACGAATTCGCCTTCGACGATGATCTCGGCTTCTTCGAAGCCTTTGGCGACATCGCCTTTCTTCAGGCAGTAGGTGTTGCCGATGTTGGTGCCGGGCGTGGTGCCGAGGCCGGGCAGATGCCAGTATTTCTCCGCATCGGGGTGGATCAGGATGGCGTCTTTCGCCAGGGCCTGGCGCGCATCGGTATAGACGGGCAATGGCTTATATTCCACCTTGATGCCTTTGAGGGCTTCGGTGGCCTGGCGCTTGGTAGTCGCGATGACGGCGGCGACGTGGTCGCCGATGTGGCGGACGCGGTCCACGGCCATCGGGGAAATATCGCTGATGTTGTCGCCGTAGAGGGTTTTGCAGTCCTTGCCGGTGACGACTTTGACGACGCCGGGCATTTTCTCGGCCTCGCTGGTATCAATGGATACGATTTCGGCGTGGGCGAATTCCGGATGGAGGATGGAGGCATGGAGGAGGTCCGGCAAGCGGATATCATCGAGATACTGGGATTTGCCGATCACTTTATTGATGGCGTCGGGGCGGGTCATGGGTTGACCGAGATATTTGAATTTAGCCACAGGTTCCTCCGTACATTTTTGGAATTTGAGTGTTGGTGAATATATCACTCGCAGGGGGGGCGGGCAACCGGGAAAGCGGATTGGCTAGAGAATTGAGCAAAGCGTTTTATCTGTGGGAAGCTGCCGCAGAACCGATGGAGGGCGATGGTTTGGATTCTTGCCAATCAGGGGCAGAAGGGGCAGAATGACAGCATGAAACCTTGGAGAATCAGTCGAAAAGATGTCATTGGCCTGAAGTTCGCTTGTCCCGAGTGCGGACAGAAGATCGATGCCGGCCGGGAACTGTTCGGGGAGCTGGTCGAATGTCCCACCTGCGGCAAGATGATGCAGGTGCCGGATCTGAAGAATGCGCCGGGGGACATTCCTCCTAAACGCCTACCAAAGGAACCGCGGATTCCATCATGACGAGGCGCCGACGCAGAAAAGCGGTCCCTGTTCGCCTGATTCTATGGATGGGACTGCTCCTGGCGGTATTGCTGGCGGGGCTGTTTGTCTGGAAGGGGCTCTACCCGTTTCTCGCGCGCCAGGCTCCGGTGACGTCCGAAGTGCTGGTGATCGAGGGCTGGATGACCGATGACCTGCTGGGGCAAGCCGTGGCGTGGGCCGGGACCAACGGGGTGACGACCCTCTATACGACTGGCGGTCCGGTTGCCTTGGGGAGCTATCTGACGGAATGGAAGACCTATGCGGAAATGACCCAGGCGCGTCTGGAATCTCTTGGCATGCAGGAACGCTTTCAGATCATTGCGGCCCCGGCCGGGAAGGTTCGGCGCGGACGGACGCGGGAATCGGCGCGGGCTTTGCAGGAGAAAACCGCTTTGACCCGGGGCGCTTTCACGCTGGCGAGCGAGGGGCCGCATACCCGTCGGAGCTGGCGCGCCTACCAGGACGCGTTCGGCGATGGCGTGGAAGTGGGAAGTCTTGCCTTGATCCCGGTGGAATATGACGGGGGCGATTGGTGGAGGTGTTCGGAGGGGGTGCGCGGCGTCATCGGAGAAACCATCGCCTATGGCGTTGATGTGTTCTCGGGGGGAGAAGACCCTGTCGACGGGGAGTAGCGTTTTTTGGTGCAAGGGGAGGTCGGGTAGGGTATATACTGACTGCAAGTGAGGAGAATCATATGAAAGTGTTCCATTTTCTCTTGGGTTTAGTGTTGTATCTGTCGATTGCTGCCTGCGGTTTGGCCCTGATGGTGTCGACACAGTATCCGGATTTTATCCAGACCGCCCTGACCTGGGCATCGGACCTGCCGGCGTGGGCTCGTGTCCTGGCTGGTGTGGGAGTGATTCTATATCTATTTATCTATTTGCTGACGGCCATCGCATGGCGGCGCCGCCGGTCGTTCATCACCTTTGAAAACGAGAGCGGTACGGTCAGCGTCAGTACCGATGCCGTGCGGGAATATCTCAATTCGCTGAAAGACGAGTTTGCCGCAGTGGTCTGGTTGAAGTCCCAGCTGCGGGCCTCCCGGGGCGCTTTGGCTGTCGGGCTGGTTCTCGGTGTGAAGGACGGCACCCAGATCCCCGAGCTATGCAAGCTGATCCAGGGACGGGTCCGCGAACTGTTGGAAGAGCATCTCGGCACTTGCGATCTGAGCGGTGTTTCTGTTGAAGTGAATGAAATCCAGACGCGGAAAAAATCCGCGACGGATCTGTCGGCCTAGCCGGATTGAGGAGTTGACCCATGGATTGGGATGCATTTGTCGCAGGGCACATGGACGCGGCGCACGAGGTGGTCACCACGTTGCGGCCGCTTATTGAATCTAGCGCCAAAGAGATAGCGGACCGCATCCGAAGCGGGGGAAAAGTACTGGTATGCGGGAATGGCGGCAGTGCAGCCGATGCGCAGCATTTTGCGGCGGAACTGGTGAATCGATTCCAGCGGGAACGCCGTCCTTATGCATCACTGGCGCTGACCACCGATAGCTCGGTGCTGACCTCGATTGCGAATGATTATGATTTCAGCCAGGTGTACTCCAAGCAGGTGGAGGCGCTCGGCCGCAAAGGGGATGTGCTGCTGGCGATTTCCACGAGCGGGAATGCCGCCAATGTCTGCCGGGCCGCCGAGGCGGCCAAGGCCGCGGAGGTCTGGACCGTTGCGCTCTGCGGAGGCACCGGCGGTGCGCTGGCTCCGTTGGCGGATCAGGTTCTGTGTGTAGCTGCATCCAGTGTGACAGCCCGGATCCAGGAGGGGCACGGCATGATTATTCATGCGCTGTGCCAGCTAATTGAAGATCGGCTGGCCGAATAGGGACCGCGAGGGTTCGGGGGCGAATCCATTATCAAAACGAGGAGAATCCATGAGTACAGAAAATAAACCGGATGTGGTGGTTGTCGGGTCGGTGGCTTTTGACAGCGTACAGACGTCCAAGGCGTCCCATGAAAAACTGCTGGGCGGATCCGCCAGCTATACCAGTGTGGCTTCGGCCCTGTTTGCCCAGACCGGCATCGTGGGAGTGGTTGGCGAAGACTTTCCGCAGGACTATGTGGCTGTGTTTGAAACCGCCGGTATCGATATGCAGGGCCTCCAGCGAGAGAAGGGCAAGACCTTCCATTGGAGCGGGGTCTATGAAGAAGATATGAACAATCGCCGGACCAACTGCACCGATCTGAATGTCTTTGCCGATTTCAACCCGGTCATTCCGGACGCGTATCGTACCAGCCATTATCTATGCCTGGAAAACATTGCTCCGGCCCTGCAGGGTCATGTGCTGGACCAGATGGAAAAGCCGAAGTTTACGGTGCTGGACACCATGGACCTCTGGATCAACACCGCTCGCGACGATCTGATGGGGGTAATCGAACGCGTGGATCTGCTGACGGTGAACGAACACGAAGCCCGCCACCTGACCGGCAAGGGGTCCCTCTTGAAGGCGGCTAAAAAGATTCTCGAGATGGGCCCAAAATACGCATTGATCAAAAAGGGCGAACACGGCGCATTTCTGCTGTCGAAAGACGACATTCTGATTGTTCCGGCCTGGCCGCTGATCGAGGTGGCCGATCCCACGGGCGCCGGCGACACCTTTGCCGGTGGATTCATTGGAACACTGGCCGCTCTCGGTGGTGTCAACCGCGAGAATCTGCTTCAGGCTCTGGTGAATGCCACCGTGACAGCGGCCTATACCTGTGAAGCCTTCAGTGTGGACCGCCTGCGTCAGATTGATCGTGCCGAACTGGATGCGCGCGCGCTGGAGTTCCGGCGCATGCTGCCGTAGGAGAAACCCTTCCGATCTCTGTGCCTGCGCTTGACCTTTGCCTTCTGCAAAGGCCACAATATACCTCAATGAGCGCGCCTGCATGGTTTGAAACATTGCGCAACTCGCCGTGGCTCTCTTGGGGCTTGGCGATTCATGTATTGTTGTTTCTCGGCGTGGCCTCTCATCTATTGCGCCACCGCCGCCGCGCGGACTCCACGCTGCTCTGGCTGTTTGTCACCTGGTCGATCCCTTTTCTCGGGGCACTGCTGTATGTCATGTTCGGGGTGGACCGCGTGCCGAAGGAACGCTGGCGTCGCAGTCAGCAGCGCCGCAGGCGGATGGAAGGGGCCCGGGATGCCGCCACGGACGATGTGCTGCCGGAGGCCTATTGGCGCTCCGTTGGCGGCGCGCCGGTGATCCCGAAGGATGACTGGTGCCGTGAGCTGGATAAGCCCTTGACCCTGATGATGGAGAGCTTCCCGCTGCTGGCAGGCAATCTGATTCAGCCGCTGCTGACCGGGGACGAGGCCTTTCCTAAGATGCTGGAGGCGATCCGTTCGGCAAAGCATCACATTCATCTGCAGTCTTTCATCATCGGGAATGACCGTCTGGGGCGCGAATTTCTGGATGCCGTGGCCGAGCGGGCGAGGGAGGGAGTCCGTGTCCGCGTGCTTTATGACCGTTTCGGATCTTCCCTCGCTTTGTGGGGGGGGCTTTTTCGGAGATACCGCAAGGTGCCGAATCTGTCGTTTGCCGGCTGGACTCTCTCCAATGTGTTTCGTAGGCAGCTGCACTTTAATTTGCGGAATCACCGCAAGGTGCTGGTCGTGGACGGGAAGATCGCATTCACCGGCGGCGTGAATCTGACGGAAGGCTCGCGCAGTTCGGGAACTCGTCCGGCCATTCTGGATTATCATTTCCAGGTGAAGGGCCCCATTGTGCAGGAACTGCAGTATTCGTTCCTGCGCGATTGGCATGAGATGACCGAAGAGGACCCGGAACAGTTGCTCAGCGCACAACACTTCCGGCGCCTGCCCGCGGAGGGGGATGCCCTGGTTCGGGTGGTGAACAGCGGCCCCTCGTCTGACCTGCGGGTGGGGGTGGATGTGTTTTTCAACGCAATCAATGCGGCCCGTAAACAGGTCTTTATTCTGACACCCTACTTCCTGCCGTCCGAGGATCTGCTACGGGCCCTGCGTCTGGCCGCGATGCGCGGGGTGCGGGTCTATCTGGTGGTGCCGGAAAAGAGCAACCACTGGTATACCACCTGGGCCAGCCGTGCAATGTATGAGGACCTGCTGGAGGCCGGCGTGCGCGTCTTTGAGCGACACCCGCCGTTCATTCACGCGAAAGCGATGACAGTGGATGACCGCATGGCCATCATCGGCTCTTCGAACTGGGATTTCCGCAGCCTCTACTCAAACTATGAGACCAGCCTGGCGGTCTATGATACCCGTCTGGTCATGCATCTGAAGCTGCTAATGAGCGAAGACCTTCATGAGAGCCGGGAAGTGCTGCTGCCTGTGTTCAAACGCCGCCCGCTGTATCACCGTTATCTTGAGAATGCCTGCGGACTCCTCTCTCCGTTGTTGTAAGTACGTCAGCAGGTCTTGAAACAGCCGTCATCGGTGCAGGAGAAAGGATTGCGTTGCAGGACGCAATCACGATAAGATACCCCTTATAAACAAACTTCCACGGGAGAGAAAATGAAGAAACTGAATCGGGTCGGATGGGTGTTGGCGTTGGTGGCAGGCATGATTGGGCTGTCCGGGTGCGGAAGCAAGAGCGGGGATTCGGGAGCCGCCGAGGTGCACAAACTGACGTATAGTGTTTTCTTCCCTCCCATGCATATTCAGGCAAAAACCGCTATCAGCTGGGCGAAAGAAGTGGAGAAGCGGTCGGATGGCCGCATCCAGATCACCGTATATCCCGGTGGGACGCTGACCAAGGCTCCTCAATGCTGGCAGGGCGTTATCGATGGCATTTCCGATATCGGCATGAGCTGCTTTGCCTATACACCCGGTCGTTTCCCCTTGCTGGAGGCGCTGGATCTGCCGCTGGGGTGGCCCGATGGTCTCACCGTCACGCGCACGGCCACGGAGCTGGCTACGAAGTATGCGCCCGAAGAGACCCAGGGCGCAAAACTTCTCTATGTGCACGGCCACGGCCCCGGGATTCTCGCCACTCGCAAGCCGGTCCGGAAGCTCGAAGACTTGAAAAATATGAAGATCCGGGGCACGGGCCTGTCTGCCGGTATCGCGACAGCCCTTGGGGCCACCGCGGTTGGCATGTCACAGCCCGAGACCTATGATGCTCTCCAGAAAGGCGTGGTCGACGGGACCTTCTGCCCGATTGAGACCCTCAAGGGCTGGAAGCAGGGCGAAGTCATAGAGAGCATCACGGATACCAAGGATATCGGATATACGACCTCCATGTTTGTGGCGATGAATGAGGACTCGTGGAATGCGCTTCCCGAAGACCTGCAGCAGGTCCTGCTGGATGTCAGTGCCGAATGGGTCGATAAACACGGTGAAGCCTGGAATCAGGCCGATGAAGAAGGCCTGGCTTTTGTGCAGGAACTAGGCCGCGAGATCATACCGCTGTCGTCTGAAGAGTCTGCCCGCTGGCAGGCGAAGGTTGCCCCGATTGTGGAAGCCTATTTGGCGAGCACGGCCGAGAAGGGTCTTCCCGGCAAGGAATTCCTCAGCGACATCCAGGCGAAGATCGAGGAGGCTCGCGCTTCGCAGCCATGAGCCTATTTTCGGGGACGAGCGCCCGTACCGGTTTTCTACGGGGACTGATCCACGCGATGGCTGTCGTGGGGAGTCTGGCCATTGTAGGAATCATTGTTGTGACGGTGGCCGATGTCATCGGCCGTCAGTTCGGCATGCCGGTGAAGGGAGCCTATGACCTCGTACGGGTGCTGGGGGCGGTCGCGATGGGGTGTGCGCTTCCGCTGACCAAGGCGGTGAAGGGGCACATCGCCATCGAGTATTTCTTTCAGAAGATGGGCCGCCGCGGCCGTGCTCTCACGGACACGCTGATGCGGGTGGTTCTTCTGATGATCTTCCTGTTGCTGACTTGGCAATTCATTCTCCAAGGAATCCAGTTCCAGGAAAGTGGAGAGGTCACCACGACTCTGCATATGCCGATGTTCTGGGTGCCCTGGCTCATTGCCTTTGCTTGCGCCGTGACAGCCGGAGTGACGCTGTGGCATCTGCTGCATCCCGGGCGTTCGATGATGAGGCCGCGCTGATGAGCGAACTGCAGATCGGCCTGCTGGGTCTTGTGCTCCTGTTTGCGTTGCTGGCGACCAGCATGCCTGTGGCTTTTGCGATGACGCTGGTGGGCGTCCTGGGGTTTGCCGCAGTGGTGAATATGCCAGCGGCCCTGCATATGCTGGCCGCCGACTATTACGACATTTTCTCTAACTATGGTCTAACCGTGATTCCCCTGTTTGTGCTGATGGGGCAGGTGGCCTTTCATACCGGCATCAGCAAGAAGCTGTTTGATGCGGCCCATTGCTGGTTTGGGTGGTTGCGCGGTGGCCTGGCGATGTCCACCGTCGGAGCCTGCGCGATCTTCGGCGCCATCTGCGGGTCGGGCCCCGCCACGGCTGCGACGATGGCCGCCGTCGCGCTGCCGGAAATGAAACGATTTAAGTACGACCCCGGCTTTGCCGCCGGCACCGTGGCGGCCGGGGGCAGCATCGGGATGATGATTCCACCCAGCGTCGTGTTCATTGTGTACGGGGTGATGACCGAGCAAAGCATCGGCAAGTTGTTCATCGCGGGCATCGTGCCAGGCCTGCTGGTGAGCCTGCTGTTCATGGTGACCATCTGGTTGCTGTGCAAGCATCGCCCCGGGCTGGCGCCTCCCGTCACAGCGGCCACCTGGGGGGAGCGGTTCCGCTCCCTGGGCGGCGTCATCGAAATTCTGTTGCTTTTCGCGCTGGTGATGGGGGGAATGTTCGGGGGCTGGTTCACTCCGACCGAAGCCGCCGCGGTCGGCGCGGCGGGCAGCATTCTTCTTGCCGTGGTTTCCCGCAAGTGTTCGGTCCGGATGCTGTCCACCGCCCTGGTGGAGACGCTGCGGACCTCCTGCATGGTACTGGTGATTGTGGCCGGTGCCACTGTGTTCGGGCATTTCCTCCAAATCACCAATATTCCGACGGCCCTGGCCACCTGGCTGGCCGGCCTGCCGCTGCCGGCGTCTGGTATCCTGCTGATAATTTTGCTGTTTTATCTGGTGTCCGGTGCTTTTCTGGATGCCCTGGCCCTGATTCTGCTGACGATTCCGATCTTTTATCCGGTCGTGGTGGGGCTGGGATTCGATCCCATCTGGTTCGGTGTGATGATTGTCCTGGTGACGCAGATGGGCGTCATTTCGCCGCCGGTCGGCGTGAATGTCTATGTGGTCAGCGGTATGGACCGGGCCGTCCCGCTCCAGAGTGTGTTCAAGGGCGCCTTGCCCTATTTGGGGGCATTGATTGTGGCAGCCCTGCTGTTGCTGGCGTTCCCGCAATTGGTGACAGGGCTGGTGGGCTTTGTGAAATAGGAAGAGGAGGAGGGTTCCCATGAGCGACAGCATTCGACATGAACACTTTAAAAAGATTCTGTTCTGCACCGATTTTTCGGATAACGCGGATCGGGCCTTTGCTTTTGCCGTGCATGCGGCGATGCGCAATCCCGACAGTGAACTGCACCTCCTGCATGTGATTCCGGAGCCGCCTGCGCAGTTCTGGAAGGGTTATATCTATGAGGCGGATGAGGATGTGGATGCGCGTGCCCGCCGGGAAATTGACGAAAAACTGGCCGGAACCTATCGCCCTCGCGTGCCCGACGGGATGCCTCTGGTTATTGCTATGCGGATTGGCGAGGCTGGCCAGAAAATCATCGAATATGCAGAAGAGCAGGATGTGGACCTGGTGATCGTGGGCCGGCAGGGGGCTGGGGCGATGGGCAAAATCCTATTTGGGAACGTCACCGGGCGTGTGTTGCGCAAAGTGCACTGTCCCGTGCTGGTGATTCCTCCTCCGGCGCCCCAGGCCTGATTTCAGCCCGTTCGCAGCGGGAAATCCTGCGCTCAAATATTGACTTTCAAGGATATCTGCGGCATCTTTGCACTCCGACTGTTCGTTCCTCCGGCGGCTCGTGAGCCGTTCTGTTCTGGAAAAACAGGCGGAGATTATCCTAATCAGGAGGATGGAAGCATGCTCGTCGAAAAAATAAATACCGATTATCGATTTACCAGTCCCACCGTCGATGGCGCCTTTGTCGTCAAAATGACCCTGGGCAAAGACAAATCTGAATATCTGCAGACCATTTGTGTGGCTATGTCAGCGTCCTTCCGGAAGCGCAAACTCGAGCCGGGCACCATCCGCGCCTCGATTGGAGAAGTCCGCTGGAAAAACTTCATGCGCATGAAGAAGCTCAAGCTGGACTCCATGTTCATTGAGCCGCATGCCAAGGGCTTCATCCCACAGAATTTTTAGTCCGCCCGCCGCCGCCATGGGGTGGCCCCCCGTCGGACACCAATCCAAAAACACGAAGAGGAGAAATAAGAAATGCTATACCTGAATGAAAAAGACCTTAAATCCATGGGTCTGAACTGGAATGAAACCATCGACGGCATCGAACAGACCGTTCATTGCCTGGAAACAAACGACTACGCTCAGCCGATTAAGCCCTACCTGCGCTATCGGGACCCCATCAACCGCTTCATTGCCCTGATCGCCTTTGTCGGCGGTAAAGTGAATCTCGCGGGCCTCAAATGGATTTCCAGTTTCCCCAAAAACATCGACAAGGGTCTGCCCCGCGCGCACGCCGTGGTGGTTTTGAACGAAGCCGACACCGGCGCTCCCGAGGCCGTCATCAATACCGCTCAGCTGAGCATTGTGCGCACGGCCTCCGTGTCCGGCCTGATGATCCGCTACTTTGAGAAGGCCCGTCCGATGACCAAGGCGAATGTCGCCATCATTGGCTGGGGTCCGATCGGCCGTCACCACTACAAGATGGCCTGCGAAGTCCTGAAGGACAAGATCGACAAGATTACGCTGTTTGATGTCCGTCCCATCGATCCGGCCACCATCGACGGTCCTTACAAGGACAAGACGGTCATCGCCAAGACCTGGCAGGAAGCCTATACCGACGCCGACATCTTCATCACCTGCACCGCCTCGCCGGCCCCGTATGTGGATCTGAAGCCGAAAGCGGGTTCCCTGCAGCTCAACTGCTCCCTCCGCGACTTCAAGACCAGCATTCTGGACCACACCAAGGCCATCATCGTGGATGATTGGGAAGAGGTCTGCCGCGAGAAGACCGACATCGAAATGATGAGCATCGAACGCGGCCTCAAGGAAGAAGACACCAAATCCATCATCGATGTCGTCTGCAACGACGTCATGTCCACGTACGCTCCGGAAGAGGCCATCATGTTCAACCCCATGGGCATGGCCGTCTTTGATATCGCCATTGGTCGCTACTACATCGACAAGGCCCGCGCCAATAACATCGGCCAGGAACTCGACTAATCTCGGGCCACCCCCGAAAGTAAGGAAAATATTATGAGTAAAAAAATCTATGACAGCATGTTGGAACTCATCGGGAACACCCCGATGGTCCGCCTGAACAAAATCTGCAAAGGTCTGGATTCTGAAATCCTGTGCAAACTGGAATATATGAATCCCTCCGGAAGCCTGAAGGATCGCATCGCCTATGAGATGATCCGGAAGGCCGAGGAATCCGGCGAACTGAAACCCGGCGCCACGATTGTGGAATCCAGCACGGGCAACACCGGCTTTGCGCTCTCCAGCGTGGGCCGTGCGATGGGCTACAATGTCCGCATCTACGAAACCATGCCTGGCAAGGCGGGTTCCGAGAAGAAGAAGATGATGGAAAATGTCGGTGCCGAAGTGTGCCTGATGGAGCCGGAAGATATCGAGGAGATGAAGGAACGAAGCATTGCCGGATCGGAAGTGGAACTCCCCGGCCGCCAGCGTTGCTTTGACGTCGAGCAGGAGAGCGATGGCAAAATCTGGTGGGCGCGTCAGTTCGCCAACCCGCAGAACTGCGAATCTCACTATATCACCGCACAGGAAATCCTGGAACAGACCGACGGCAAACTGGACGTTTTCGTGCAGTCCATCGGAACCGGCGGCAGCGTCTACGGCATCGCCAAGGTTCTGAAGGAAGCCTGCCCGAATGTCAAGGTCATCGGCATCCAGCCCGCCAGCTCGAAAGAGCCCTGGACCGCCGGCATGGACTTCCCCAAAACGGATATCAAGGGCGGCATCGTTTCCGACATGCTGGCGAACCCGGACCTCGTCGATGAGCTCGTGATGATCACCGATGAGCAGGCCCGCGCCATGACGCATCGCATCTGGGAAGAGGAAGGCCTGTACTGCGGCGTCTCCTCCGGAGCCAACGTCCACTTCGCGATGGAAGAGATCAAGAAGTCGTCCGGCAAGTTGCGCGTGGTCACGCTGATGTGCGATCACATGAACCGCTACCTGTCCGACGAACGCTACGTAACCTAGTCACAGGCTGACAAATCGCCCCGATGCAGCTTGCCTGCGGGATGGGTACAGAAGAAAGTTTTCCACACTGTGGAAAACTTTCTTCCATACTATGGAAAAGAGGAGTGGCGCTGAGGCTAGGGCCGTAGGGGTGTGTTGTCGATGAGGCGGGGGGAGCCGACCCTGACGGCGAGGGCAATCAGCACGGGGGCGGTGATGGGGCCATCCAGCGGCTGCAGGGTTTCGTCGTCGACGATGGAGACATAGTCAATCTTCGCATCTGGCTCGCTCTCGATAAGTTTTCGCATGGCAACCGTGATGGCGTCGGGGTTGCGTTCGCCGGCGGCAAAGAGACGTTCGGCTTCATCGAGGGCCCGGCGCAGGCAAGTGGCCTGCGGGCGCTGCTCCGCGGTGAGATATTGATTGCGGGAGGAGAGGGCCAGGCCGTCCGGCTCCCGAACGGTGGGGCCTGCCACAATCTCGACCGGGAAACGCAAATCCCGGACCATCCGTCGGATGACGCGCAGTTGCTGGGCATCCTTTGCTCCAAACACAGCGAAATGGGGAAGGACGATATTAAACAGCTTGGCCACGACGGTGCAGACTCCATCGAAATGACCGGGCCGGGCCGCTCCGCACAGCGTGCGGGACAGGGCGCTCTCCGTCACGCTGACACTGGCGCCTTCCGGATAGATGTCCTCTAGCGCAGGATGGAAGAGAAGGTCGGCTCCGGTTTCTTCGCACAGTGCACGGTCCCGTTCAAAGGTCCGGGGATAGGCATCGAAGTCCTCGTTGGGGCCGAACTGCATCGGGTTGACGAAGAGGGAGACGATGACGACATCGGCCTGTTCGCGGGCGATGCGGATCAGCGAAAGGTGGCCTTCGTGGAGGTTGCCCATGGTCGGGACAAACCCGATGCGTTTGCCCTGAGCGCGGAGTGCCAGGACCGTTTGCTGCATGTCGGCTGCGGTGGAAATCGTTTTCATAGGGCAGGCGTTTATCGTGGCGTCGGGATCAGTTTGCCGCAGCTGCGCAGCATACCGGTCCGTGCGGACAGTCGGAACCATTTGGCCGCCTGGCCGAGATCCCTGGGCACGCCAAGGCCTTCTTCATAGATGCGCCCAAGACGATATTGGGCATCGACAGAATTATTTTTGGCGGCTCGCTGAATCCACTTCAGGGCTTCTCCAGGATCGGCGGGAACCCCGCGGCCCTGTTCATACATGCGGCTCATGGCGAACTGGGCATCCGGATCGTGCTCTTCGGCTTTTTTTCGGCACTGCTCGGCCGCGAGACGGAAGTACTCGGCCGATTTCCGGTTGCTGGGATTGACCCCGATGCCGGCGGCATAGATGCGCCCCATCTTGTTCTGGGCGTCCCCATACGATTGTTCCGCGGCCAGACGATACCAATGCGCGGCTTCCTGTTCATCCTTGGCCACGCCGATCCCATACTCATACATGCGGCCGACCTGAAACTGCGCGGTCTGAAACCCCTGTTTGGCCAGTTCCAGTCCCTGCTGGAACTGTTCGCGGGTTTTAATCTTGTTTTTAGCATTCTGTTCGCCGCTGGCGGCGGCCTTGATATACCAGGCTTGTGCGGTCTGGAAATCCCGGAAGACGCCCTGGCCGAACTCGTAGAGATGGCCCAGACGATATTGGGCCTGGGCGCTTCCGCTTGCCGCGGCCCGGGTGTAGAGTTCCGCGGCTCTGGCGGGGTCAGACGGTATGCCGTGGCCGTATTCCAGCATGCGCCCAAGCTGGAGCTGCGCCTGCTCATCGCCCGTTTCTGCCGCTTTCTCAAACTGTATCAGGGCGGCGGTAAACCATTCTTCCGCTTGGGCCTTTTCTGTTTTCAGGCCTTTTCCCCATGCCAGGTGACGCCCCCAAGCATATTGGGCGGTGGGGTCTCCCGCTTCGGCCTGTTTTTTGATGTCAGTCCAGCCGGTGGATTTTTTCATGGAATTGCCTTTCTCCTGCTTGTCATGTGCCGGGATGGAAAGGGGGAGTCTGCACCTTGTTCCTGTGTCCTGTGTACGGAGATTATTTCCGGCTGAACTTGTCCAGAAACCAGCGTTTAAGAATGGTTTTGTTGAGCTGATTGACCGTCGCCCCGGTAGATGACGTTGCGTCAGCGCGCTTTTGCGCCCATGCCCAGTTGTCGCGAATGGTGGCGGATTCGATGTCGGGGTGCCGGGAAACCACCAGGGTGACCAGTCGCTCGACATGGGGCTCTTCACGGTAATCTTTTGGCTTGTCCTGCATTTCGGGAGACTGGCGCCACCAATCGGACTTCTCGATGGACCACATGTAGTCGTCGAACAGAAACCATCCGCCGGGTTTGAGTAACTGCATGGCGAGAGTAAAGGCGCATACATCCGTCTCCCAGAAATGCGATCCATCAAGAAAAATGAAATCATACTTGGGCTCGCAGACATTCTCTCGGGATTGTTGTTCGATGATTTTTTTCAACTCCCAGGTATAGGAGACTTGCGAGAAAATCGGATCGACGTACGATTGCAGCTTAGTTTTTTCCAGACTTTGCAGAATATTGGGATTATCTTCGTGATGACGCACCACTTCCAGATCGATGGAGGTGAGGTGGCCTGCCCCGACTTCATCCAATGCGGCGGCGATTACACAGGAGGTTTTCCCATAGAGGAATCCGAGTTCTAAGCACTCGGCTGGCTTTGTATCAGCTATCCAGTCATAGAGGACTCGGCACTGGCTTTTTTCTGTGCAGGGGAGGTCTTGGATGAGGCTGTAGACGTCATTGAATTTCATAGGAATGCCTTCTCGTTGGATCGGTTGTTTATAGTGATTCGACTTCAGTCGCTGTATTCGTTTTCCGGACCGGGAAAAGCGGAGGTGGTGACTTCGGATTTATAGGTGGCCGCGGCGGCGGTAATCTGACTGCCCAGATCGACATAGCGCTTCACAAATTTGGGGGAGAAGTCGCCGGAGAGTCCGAGGACATCATTGATGACCAGAATCTGGCCGTCGCAGTCCGGTCCGGCGCCGATGCCGATGACCGGGATCTTTACCGCTTGGGCCACCTGTGCGCCCAGTGCGGCAGGCACGGTTTCGAGCACGATGGCAAAGGCCCCGGCGGCTTCAACGGCCTGTGCATCCGCGAGGAGTTGGCAGGCGGCTTCTTCGCCGCGTCCCTGCACCCGGATGCCCAGCGTCTGGATGCTTTGCGGGGTGAGACCGATATGCGCAAGAACCGGGATCCCGTTTTGCTCCAGCGCGCGAATGGTGGGGGCACGGAACTTGCCGCCTTCGATTTTGACGGCTTCGCACCCGGTTTCCTGCAGCACCCGGCCGCAGTTGAGCAGGGCCTGCTCGATGGAGGCCTGATAGGTCATAAAGGGCATGTCGGCGATCACGAGCGCGCGCCGGGTCCCGCGCACCACGGCGGCCGTGTGGCGGATGATGTCCTCGAGGGTGACGGGGAGGGTGTTGGCATACCCGAGGACCGTGGTCCCCAGCGAGTCTCCGACGAGCAGAACGGGAATCCCCGCGTCGTCCAGCAGGCGGGCGGTGCGAAAGTCATAGGCGGTGAGCGCGGCGATTTTCTCAACGCCTTTCATGGCGGTGATGGCGCGCGGGGTCAGTTTTTTAGGGGTGTCACTCATAGGGATTCCTCGGGTTACCATTGGGCCATGACGGGGCGGACTTCCTGCCCGGCCGGGAGGGCGGCCAGAATGTCGCGGACGCGGCGGTCATGGCCGGGGAGAACCAGATCCCCCCGCACATCGGTGAGGGGCTGGAGAACAAACCGCCGCTTGGTCCAGCGGGGGTGGGGGACCACCAGCCCGCCGCTGCGGATGGTCTGTCCGTTATAGTAGATGAGATCGATGTCGATGAGGCGCGGCGAATTCCGGCGGGGCGCGCGTTTCCGTCCAAGCGCGGTTTCCACGCGCTGCAGCTGTTTGAACAGCTTGTGGGCGTCGAGCGTCGTGGCGATGATGAGAATGGTATTGGTAAACGGGATATGAGCGAATTCGTCGGGCACGCCAACGGGATCGGTTTCATAGAGAGGTGCGGACGCCAGTATCGAGACCTCGGGGAGGCCTTCGATGGCGTCCCGGGCCGCGCGCAGCTGGCTGACCTGATCGTCCAGATTGCACCCGAGGCTGAGCCCCGCCTCCAGTCCACTCATTGAGGCGGGCTGGGGTTGAGGCCAAGAACATCCAGCATGCCATAGAGGGCAGGTGGGCGTCCGACCAGCCAGTCTGCCGCGCGCAGGGCGCCCAGCGCTAGGGTGTCGCGCGATGTAATGCGGTGGGAAAGCTCCACGCTTTCACCATCAGCTGCGAACAGGACGGTATGGTCACCGACGATGTCGCCTCCCCGGATGGCATGGAACCCGATTTCTTTTTCCGGGCGCTCACCGGGAATGCCGGTGCGGCCATCGATGGCCACGTCGTTGAGGTTCCATTCATATCCGCTGGCGGCGGCTTCGCCGAGGAAGAGGGCGGTGCCGGAAGGCGAATCTTTCTTGCGGCGGTGATGACGCTCGATCACTTCGCAGTCATAGCCGCGGCCTTTCAGGGCGCGTGCGGCCTGTCCCACCAGCGCATAGAGCAGATTGACACCCAGGCTCATGTTGGCGGCGAGGACAACCGGAATGGATTCAGCGGCCTTCGCGATGGCGGCTTGTTCTGTGTCGTCCAGGCCGGTGGTGCCGACAATCCATGGGACGCCGGCGGCCGCGATGACGGGGGCCACCGCCGCAGTGGCCGTGTGGAAACTAAACTCAATGGCGATGTCCGGGCCTGCGGCCAGCGCCGCGGCAAGATCGCTGCTCAGCGGAATTCCCGCCACTCCTGTGCCGGCGGCCGTGCCGATGTCGGTGCCGATCAGGGGAGAGTCCGCGCGGTCCACTGCGCCCGCCAGTACGAGGCCCGGAACGGCTTCAGAGGCGATCAGGCGGGTCATGGCCAGACCCATGCGTCCGCCTGCGCCAATCAACAAGACCTGGATAGGGCTCTTACTCATGCCGGCACACCACTCTTCTGCAGGACGGTGCGGAGCTGTTCATGTGTGGTTTCGGCCATCTCGCAGAGGGGCAGGCGATACACGGCATCGGAAATACCGGCCATCTCCATAGCGGCCTTCACGGGAACCGGATTGGTCTCCAGGAACATGGCGCTGAAGAGAGGGTAGTACTTCAAATGAATGGCCCGGGCTTCGTCCCAGCGACCGGCGGCGGCGGCATGCACGAGATCCGCGACCACCTTGGGCACGAGGTTGGCGGCCACACTGATGACGCCGCATGCGCCCACCGACATCATCGGCAGGGTGAGTCCATCATCGCCGGAGAGCACTTCGATTTCACAGGCGGTCTTGATCTGGCTGACGCGGTCCACGCTGCCCGCGGCTTCCTTCACGCAGACCACATGGGGGTGCTTCGCCAGTTCGACCACCGTCGGAATCGCGATTTCGGTGCCGGAGCGGCCCGGCACATTGTAGAGCACGATGGGCAGGCCGAGGTCGGCAACCGCTGAAAAATGGCGGATCAGACCGGTCTGGGTCGGCTTGTTGTAATAGGGGGTGACCTGCAGGCTGCCATCGGCACCGGCATCCTTGGCCCGCTGAGTCAATTCGATGGCTTCCGCGGTGGAGTTGGCTCCGGAACCCGCGATGATCTTGACACGCTTGGCGGCAGCCTCGATGACGGTCTGGATGACCTTTCCGTGCTCCTCCATCGTCAGGGTCGGAGATTCTCCGGTGGTTCCGACCGGGACAATCCCGTCGATGCCGCCTGCGATCTGCAGCTCGACCAGCTCACGGAGCTTATCGTAATCCACGGATCCGTTGGAGTGAAATGGGGTGACTAATGCGGTATATGCGCCTTGAAACATGTGTTCTGCCTTTAATTTGTTAATTGAAAGTCCCATTTTGGTAGAAAAAGGGGAAAAGAACAGCAAAAAAAGCGATGGGAAAACAATTGCGGCAACAGGGGAGGCTCCGCTATGCTACGAAGCTATGTCTAAAGAAGAATCCCAGGCCACAATGCGAATCGATATCACCCCGGCGATGCTGGAGCAGCTCCAGCAGGCGCCCGCCCCCGGCGGGGTGCGCTTATCGACCCACTCCGGCGGACTTCAAACCTCGCCAAACCCGAGCAAAACGGGCGTGATCCGGATTCCCGCCTCTCCGGCGGCCCGGCGGCTGGGCGGCGAGGATTTTCAGGTGCTGCTGCAGAGCATCTACGATGCCGTGTTCATCACCGATCCGCATGGAGTCATCAGCGGTGCGAATGTGCGGGCCGAACAGTTTTTCGGCACAACGCGGGCCGAATTGTGCAAAAAGAATGTGCTCGATTGGCTGTGTGGAGCCGATCGGAGCCTCTTGGAAACCATTTTGGGTTCGTTGGAGGGGAATCGCTTTGTCCTGATTCAGGCGCTGTGCCGGCGCACGGACGAGACCATGTTTCCCGCCGAGATTTCCGTCAGCCGCCTGGCGCTGGGCGGGAAGACCCACCTGAGTTTTTTCATTCGTGATATCACCCTGCGCAAGGAATCGGAAGAACGCCTCAAAACCGGATATAACGCGCTGCAGAACTCCGGCAGTGGCATTGCGGTGGCCGATGTGGAAGGCGGCATGGCGGGCTATGTGAACCCCTCGATGCTGCAACTGCTCGGGTTGGACTCTGCCGAAGAAGCCTATGAATACATGTTCCGACAGTTTCTTCTCGATGAGGCGCTGGCGGCGGATATGATTGAGGCCTCGCAGGCGGGGGAGACTTGGACCGGCGAACTGGAAATGAAGCGGAAAGACGGGGCGCCGTTCTTTGCCCAGGCCTCGATGGCTCCCAATCTGAATCCGGATGGCGCCATGACCGGCATCGTCATCTCTCTGGTCGATGTGACCCCCCAGCGGCAGGCGCAGCAGCAGCTGGAGTCCTATGCCGCCCAGCTGCGCCAGAAAAATGCTGAAATGGAAGCGGACCTGCGGATGGCGCGGGATCTCCAGTATGCGTTCCTGCCGTCGTCCTATCCCACGATTATCTCTGGGAAACCGGGGCCCGCCTCCCGGCTGGAATTTGCGCATGTGTATCATCCCAGCGGACTGGTCGGCGGCGACTTTTTTGATATCCTGCCCGTTTCGGAGAACAGCGTGCTGATTTTTATGGCCGATGTCATGGGGCACGGAGCGCGGGCCGCGCTGGTGGTGGCCACCATCCGCGGACTGCTTGAACAGATTGCAAAAGAAACGCAGGAACCCGGTGAGTTCATGACGCGCCTGAATGCGGCCTACTCCAAGATTTTCAGCACGGCCAACGAACTGATGTTTGCGACGGCCTGCTGCGTCAGCTTTGATCTAGCCAAGGGACAGATTCAGCATGCGAATGCGGGACACCCCTTGCCGATGGTGGTGGGGCCGGACGGTAAGATCTCCATTGCCCGGGTGTCCAAAGAGGCCCTGGGACCGGCGCTGGGGCTGTTCGGCGATGCTGTCTATCAGCACATCACCACAGATTTGATGCCGGCGAAGCGGGTGCTGTTCTACACCGACGGGCTGACGGAAGCCCGCAATGACCAGCAGGCAGAATATGAAGAGTCCGGGATGATGGCCGCGATGCAGGCGAATCTGGACAAGCCGATGTCCGCTTTATTGGATGCCGTAGTGCGCGACGCGGTGGAGTTCACGGGGACGCCCGTGTTCGAAGACGATGTTTGCATCCTGGGTGTGGGCTACACCGGGGATTAATTTAACGAACCGACAAGGGTGGATATGAAGATGAGCAAGGTGAAATTGATCTGGGTTGTGGCGATGGGACTGGCTTGGAGCGGCATCTGTGCCGAGGCGCAGACGCGGGCGATCCAGCCCTCCCCGGCCTATTATCAGGGCGGCGCGTATACACGGTCGGCCGCGGAGCCTGCACAGGTGGTGGCCCCGGCTCCGGTTCAGCAACCGGCCTATCGCTATGAGCCGCAGCCTCAGCTGACGCTGGCACCCGCCACCGCCTATGAAGAAGAGGAAGATTTCGAAGAGGGCATCTACTGGCCGTGGGGACAGAAGTGGCCCGGTCTGGCCCTGGGCCCTAAAATCGGAACGACGGGCATCGGCCTGGACCTGATTTTCGGCGTCAATCCCTACCTCAATCTGCGAAGCGGGGTGAACTTCGGCTCGTTCACCTTGAACTCGAAGCTGGGGGATGTCGAATACGACATGGACCTGGACCTGGTCAGCATCCCGCTTCTCATTGATCTTCATCCCTTCGGCAACCATTTCCGGATCACGGGCGGGGCCTATATCCAGCCCGGTAACAAAGCCCAGCTCAATGCGACCCCCAGCACACCGGTGCAGATCGGCGAGCACCTCTACCCGACCGAAGTGGTCGGGACGCTCAGCGGGGAAGCGAAATTCAGCAATGTGGTCGCGCCTTATCTGGGCATCGGCTTCGGAAATGCTGTCGATGAAGACCAGATGCTGACCTTCATGGTGGACTTCGGCGTGATTTTCCAATCCTATGAGGTCAGCCTGACCTCCAACGGCGCGGGGATGGAGACCCCGGTGGACACCTTCCGCGTGGATCTGGCGAAGGAAGAGGAAAATGTCCAGAGCGATCTGGACAGCTTCAAAATCTACCCCGTGCTGACCTTTGGTGTGGCCTATCATTTCTAATCAGAGGCGGACCGTCGCCTTGTGAGGTAGAATCAGTCTAATGAAGTCCGTACGACATCTGTTGCTGTGCCTGGTCTGTATAGCCGCCACGGCCAGTGCGCAGACCAATGGAATCTTTGCTGATTTCTCCACGTCAATGGGCGACTTTACCGTCTTTCTGAATCATGAAGCTGCTCCGCGGGCGGTCGCCAGCTTTGTCGGCCTGGCCACCGGGGACAAAGGCTGGGCGGATGAGGCCGGCAATGTCTGGCTGGACCGGCCGTTCTATGACGGATCGCTGATTCACCGGATTCCCACAAATACCGCAGGGGTCCCATTGGCCATTCAAGGGGGAGGAATTCCGCACTTGGCATTATCGTATACGAAATTGACGAATGGCCCCGCAGAGACAGATGGAGCTGCGGGTACCTTTACAACAACGAATCCACCGGGCATAACGACAAATAACTTTGTTGGTGAGGTCCCATTCACCACCTTTAACGCAGCTGCCGTTCCAACCAACTATACCTATGGGTCAATCACTGTCTCGACCAATGCTCCTGCTGTCACCCGTACGGTCATTCAGCTATCAGCGTGGTCATCCAATGCGACCACATTTGTGGCCGATAGTTATGGGGAAGAGACATGGTATACCAACTATACCCTGCAGGAGATAGAAACCACTAACTTTGCCACTATTTATACCGTGACCACCAATTTGAGTGCTTTGCCGGAAGTGCTGGACCATTATGTTTCACTGAGCATGGCTAGCACCAATTTTGCATGGATTCCTGCTGGGAATACTAATTTTTCCAATGCGGGATACTATATGCTGGATGAGTCGACCAATGGTCTGATCCATTTCAACGGGGTCATTTCCATGGCCAATTCCGGCCCGAATACCGATGGTTCACAATTCTTTATTATGGCAACAAATGTACCGGAGTGGGATGGGAGTTATACGGTATTTGGTCATGTGACCACGGGCATGAATGTGGTGACATCCATTGCGGCCGTTTCGGTTTCTGGCAGCGGATCTCGCCCTGTCGAGGATGTTGTCGTCAGTAATGTTTTAATCCGCCGGCTGGGAGAAGATGCGATTAATTTTAATATCGCTTCGCAAGGTGTGCCCATTGTCGAGTCGGGTCCTATTGGAGTAGTCAGTACGGATACTACGATCCGAGTCGAGCTGGAGATCCCTCCATACTCTGAGATTTTGTTTCGAACATCTACAAATCTTCATCAGGTATGGGATGTGGAGGATTGGGGGTATCAGACCAATGGAGTTCCAGAGGTAAGGGCCGTCACCACCAATAGTGAGCGCATGGCTTACTTCCATACGTCCTGTGTGAATTATCCGGATGCCTGGACGGCTCCCACCAACTATACGGGACACACGTTTTCTTTCACTTGGGAGAATGCCGCTCCAGCCGTGGACTATCAGGTTCAATTCTCATCGGATACCAATACACCAAGCACGTGGTCTAAGACGCAGGGAACGAATTACGCCTCAGGAGCACTGTTCAGTTACCCGTCCCCTCAATGGACCCATTTCCCATATTCGGCGAAGCTGTTTTTCGCCGATAATCTAGGGCAGTACTCCTATTCGTTATGGTTTGATCCGGGCAACGTTACAAATCGTTTCACAGGCATTTGGACCGAATGGGGTGGTTCTCAGCACGGTCTTATCGGTGTTTTCACAGTTATAGATCCTTAGCTCCTTTCCCCGTTTTGTGGGGGCAGCCTCCGAAAGGCAAAACACAAGTAAAAACGTTTTATTAATACGTTATTCTATTGCCTTCCCTTACAAAACTGTGCCATCGTCAACTTTTTGAGGCGGGTGTGCCCTCGATTGAGAACTACTAAGGAGCGCGACATGAAGATGAAATGGCTGATGGGATGCTTGGCGGGACTTTTAATCAGTACGGGGAGCGCGATGGCGGCTCCGGGCGTGCTGGCCACGGATGACGCAGGGAACTACACCCTCGTCTCCTTCACGAATCAATCCACTGCAGGCACAGGCTTCGGCGTCTGGGATTTATGGGGCGAACCCGCCACGCTGGGCGACTCCACGGCCGGTGGCGGCGGTGATCTCAATTCCACCAATGGCTATTCGTTCCGCTTTATGGGCGATGGGGCCGATGGCTGGTGCAACGGCAGTCGCAATCTGTCGGGTGCGATGGAAACCGGCGATGTCCTGAGCTTCACCTTCACCTATAATTATGATGGCGGCGGCCGGGGGGTCGACCTGTTTGGTGCCGGTGGACAAATCGCCAATCTGATCCATGTCAGCGGCGGCAATTCCTTCAGTGTGAACGGCACCGAAATTTCTACCGATTATTCACCGGGAGCCGTGGTTGCGGTTGAAATTACGCAGTTGACTAACGGCGTTCAGGTTTACCTGACCCGCGAGACCAACGGGACAGAGAACCTCAACTACACGACCAACATTCTCAGCGCAGAACCGGCGAACAAGTTCGGCCTCTATTGCGGCGGCTACACCTGTGACCCGGCCGACAACGTCAACTACGCAATTTTCATGAACGACATCCAGGTGGTGGGCGAACCCCGCACCAGCCTGAACTTCACCGACGGCATGTGGAATCCCTCTGCGGTCGGCGACTATGCCTACACACTGGTTCGCGAAGGTTTGGTCGATGATGACATTGTGCTGAGCAGCACGGATACCAATGTCCTGACCGTTCCGGCCAGTGCCATGTTTGTGACCGGCTCGAACACCCTGGTGATCACCGCCACCGTGGTCAGTGTGTCCAGCGGCCCGGCCACGATCATTGCCAGCAATGTGACCAGCGGCATGTGGGCGGAATACAATGTGACGCCTGAGGGTCCGACCTTGACCTTTACGGATGGCACCTGGGACCCATCCACGACGGGCGACTATACCTACACCCTTGAACGCAACGCGACCGTGGGCGATGACATCGTGCTCAGCAGCACGGACACCAATGTGCTGACCGTTCCGGCCTTGGTGACCTACGGTGCTGCCACCAACAGTCTGGTCTTCACGGCCGCTGTGGTCAGTGTCTCGAGCGGTTCGGCCACGATCATTGCAAGCAATACGGCCAGCGGCGCCTGGGCCGAATACAATGTGACCCCGGTCGCCCCGGCCCTGTTTTTCACGGACGGCACCTGGAATCCCAGTACGGCCGGCGACTATGTCTATACCCTTGAGCGGCTGGGTGACGTGGATGATGCTGTTGTGCTCAGCAGCACGGATACCAATATCCTGACCGTTCCGGCCGGAGCATCCTTTGGTCCGTCCACCAACAGCCTGACTTTCACCGCAGCCGTGCTCAGCGTGACCAGTGGTGTCGTTTCCATCTACGCCAGCAATGTCACAAGCGGGGTGTCGGCGGAGTATATTGTGACCCCCGTTGCCCCAGCGCTGTTCTTTTCCGCAGGGACAGCCAACCCCGATGCGGTGGGTGATTATACCTATACCCTTGAGCGGCAGGGAGCGGTGGACGACGTGATCGTCCTGAGCAGCACAGATACCAATATCCTGACGGTTCCAGCCGGTGCCACATTCGGTCCCGCGACCAACAGCCTGACATTTACGGCAGCCGTTTTGAATCTCTCTGGCGGTGCGGTCACCATTATCGCGAGTAATGTGGCCAGCGGGGTATCGGCTCAGTATATCGTGGCTCCTGTAGACAAAGGGCCAACCCTGGGTCCCCTGAGCTATACCGCGGGAGACCTTACCATTTCGGTTCCGGCGGGTACTCTTCCCGGCACCGTTTATGGTGCGGACTGCTCGCTGGTGGCCGGCGAATGGGTATGGGGTGTGCTGACGAACGGGGTGGACTACACCATAGACAGCACGACCAATGTCGTGATTCCGACGGATCTCCCTGCGCCGAACCGCCGAATCCTTCGTGTGGATGTGATTGAATAAGGCGTTTTCACCTGACTCACAGCCGGTTCCGCTCCCGCGGAGCCGGCTTTTTTGTGTCCTCGGGCTGTTTGGCGGCGAGAAAACATGAAAACCAGCCCTTTTTGGCAAAAAATAGACGAAAAAATGAATTTTATGGTATTTCCCGGTTCAAAAATGCCGATTTACCCCCATTTTTCATCGTTTTAGTCCCCACGGTCTAGTGGCTAACGCAACAGAGGGTCATGCGATAAGATAGGCTCTTCGTTACCAGACGAGGAGAGCCCCATGCATCATCACATGACCCTAGAAGAACGTAGATTGCTTTACA
>Ga0075121_1000169_pt1 | contig 44640 bp, 18 predicted proteins | sample AntAceMetag02UKG_FD_69793 | JGI IMG/M metagenome (GOLD analysis project Ga0075121, IMG submission 69793) | Saline lake microbial communities from Ace Lake, Antarctica - Antarctic Ace Lake Metagenome 02UKG | ecosystem: Environmental > Aquatic > Non-marine Saline and Alkaline > Saline | place... | reverse complement strand
TTCCTATACCTACGGGGCTGTCAATGATGTCCTGACCAACTACTCAGACGAGTGGCGAGGACTGTACCAGAATGTGCCGGTCACCGAAGGGTTGACCTATAGCGCAGGGGTCTATATCCGAGCGGTGAGCGTCGAAACGTCGAAATCATGGTTGGAGCTGCAGTGGCTCGACAACACGGGCGGGGTGATTTCCCAATCCTCCACCCCGAACGTGACGGCTGACCAGGGTTACTTGTTGTCCAGCCTGCACGGCGAGGTGGCCCCCTCCGGTGCCGTCACGGCCAGCGTACGCTGCATTGTGCAACAGCTCTCGGCACCGACCGATACGGATTTTCACATTTTCGACGAGGCGTATTTTCTGCGCCCGGTGGATCTGACGGTTTCGATTTCCGCCTCCACCACCAACGTGGTTGGCCCCAATGAGCTCATTACCTATTCGCTGTTGGTCAGCAACCGTTCGGCCTCCCTCTCCGGTTCGTATTTCGTGACGAACAACCTGACCACCAACTTGAGTTTCGTCTCGGCCAGCGATGACGGAGTCAACAACGGATCCTTGGTCACATGGTCGCTGTTTGGAATTCCAGGTAACTCCGCCACGACGCTGACGGTCACCGCCAGCCAGCCGCTCTACAACGGTTCGACCCAGCAGTTCAACTACGCCATCACGGCAGCGGTGGGATCGGGCATCGGCGATCCGATCCCCGACAACAACGCTGCGGCGACCCAGACCACCATCTGGGGAGTGCCCATGTTGACCACCTTGGCCATGACCATCCTTGGACTGGGGGTGGCCTATGCCTTCTATCGCCGGAACAGAATCCCCGCGGGAGCGCACGAATGACCTTCTCCGGCTCCATCTGCCAGGAAACCGCATCTCTTTTCAGTATGCAGTCGAGCGCGGATACAACAAAGGAACACCTATGAAACAAATAATGAGGGCAGTCGCCCTGGTTGCAATCATGGCCTCTTCCTCCTCGGCGGAGTTGCTATCCAATCGTGGATTCGAAACCGGTGATTTCACAGATTGGGCTCCTTATGGCCAAGGCTGGCGTATTGGCACAGGGGCTGATGCCCAGCAGGGCAGCTATGGGGCTGTGAACGATGTGCTGGATTCGGATACCGACCCGTGGCGCGGTATTTCCCAAGCTGTTCCGGTGCTCGCCGGGGAAACCTATTCGGCCTCGGTCTACATCCGAACGCTGAACATTGAAAGCTCCGAGTCCTGGCTGGAAATCGCGTGGAAGGATGTTGACGGAACCGATGTCGGCACCGTGCTTCAATCCACCCACGTGGTCGCCGACCAACCGTTCGCGCAGGTTGAGTTGTCTTCGATGATTGCCCCGGCCGGAGCCGTAACGGCCAGCGTGAATGGAATCGTCTTCATGTCCGCTGCTCCCGCCGCCGATGCGGATTTCCATGTTTTCGACGAATTCTCATTCATCCAGCTTCCTCCAAACTCGGTAACCAACCGCAGCTTCGAGTCCGGCGATCTCACCGGGTGGAGTACGTTTGGCCAGGGGTGGCGAATCGGCACCGGAGGCGATGCATATTCAGGTCTCTACGGCGTCGTGAACGATGTGCTGGATTCGGATGTCGACGAATTCCGCGGCATCTATCAGATCCTGCCGGTCATCACGGGAGAGACTTATGTCGCCTCAGTACAGATTCACACCTTGAATCTCGAAAGCTCCGAATCCTGGCTCGAAATCCAATGGCTGGACAATACGGACACCCCCATCGGACAATCCCAGTCTCCCCACGTGGTCGCCGACCAACCCTTCACTCTCGTTGAGTTGCGTACACTGGAACCCCCGGCGGGAGCCGTCTCCATCAGCGTGCGCGGTATCGTGCAGATGCTGGCGCCGCCCGTCGCCGACGCGGACTTTCACGTCTTTGACGACTTTTCGTTCCTGCCGCAGGCTGAGCCCGACCCCGTCTATCTGTCCATCGTTCTGACCAATGATACCCAAGTCGCACTGAGTTGGGATACGCCTTCCAGCAGCTACATGCTCCAATCCACTCCGCACTTGATTACCCCCTCCTGGACGAACGTTGCGGAAACGCCTGCCAGTCTGGATGGACACTGGACCCTCACCCTTACCAAAGAAGCCTCGACATCCAGCTACCGATTGCGAAAGCCTTAAAAAGTATGACTGCCACCATCAAAGATATCTGTCAGGCCACCGGCTTCTCGACCGCCACCGTATCCCGGGTGCTCAACGATATTCCGCTCGTTTCCGAGGCCACTAAAAAACGAGTTCAGGCCGCCCTCGACAAGCTGGGCTATGCCCCCAACTATGCGGCTCGCTCGCTCAAATTGAATCGTACCGGCATGATCGCCGTCGTCTTTCCGGAACTCGACAACGGATTCTTTACCGAGGTTCTTCGCGGCGTGGATCAAATGGCATCGGACTCCAATGTCCATCTTTTGACCGCATTCACCCATGGCCCTCAGGATGAGCAAAAGCTCATTCATGGCATGGTCCGGGAACGTCGTGCTGATGCCCTGATTCTGATGAATCTGACGCTTCCGGATGCCTTCCTGCACCAGTTGTCGAGCGGGGATATGCCCATTGTCCTGATCGACCGTCCGGTGAAAACAAGTCCGCTGGTGTCCGTTGGTATCGACAACTGCGGCGGGGCGGCGGCGATGACACGCCACCTGATCGACCAGGGCCATCGCGACATCGTGTTCGTCGCCGGTCCGGCAGGCACTTTCGACGCCGAAGAACGTCTGGCCGCTTTCCGGCAAACGATGAAAGCCAGCGGTCTGGCCGTGCCGGCCGCCTCCATTTGGAAAGGCGATTTCACCGAAAAAAGCGGTACGCGGCTGATGACCCGGCACCTCCAGCGCCAGGCCCCCCTCCCCGATGCATTCTTCGCGGCCAACGACGCCATGGCGGTTGGCCTATTACAAGTGTTGCGCTCTGTCGGCCTGAAGGTTCCCGGCGATGTAGCCATTGCCAGCTTCGACGATACCGACGCGGCTCGATATCTGGATTTGACCACTGTTCATGTGCCCATGCGCATGCTGGGAAGCGCGGCGGCCAAGCAAGCCCTGGAACTGATCGATGGAAGCCTGAAATCCCGCCGTGTTGTTCTTCCCACCCGGTTGGTGCTTCGAGGATCAAGCGGCCCTGCCCACACTTTGAATATTGAATGAAATGAAACCTAGGAGAAACAAGATTATGAAATTCATCTGTATTATACTGTGTCTGGTGGCTAGCCTGACCGTCACATCGGCAGAGTTGATCTCCAATCCGGGCTTTGAAACCGGAGATCTCACCGACTGGAGCTCCTTTGGCATGGGCTGGCGGACCGGCACCGGTGCCGATGCCTTCAGCGGAACCTATGGCCTGGTGTGCGACATCCTGGATTCGGATGTGGGCGAAAACTGGCGAGGTGTTTATCAAAACGTGTCGGTGACCGAAGGGCTAACCTACAATGCCGGGGTCTATATCCGGGCCGTAAGCGTCAATGACTCGGCCTCGTGGTTTGAACTGCAGTGGCTGGATAGCGGCGGCGGGGTCATCAGCCAGCTTCAATCCGCATCCGTCACCAGCGACCAGGCCTTCACCTATATGGGTCTTGGCACGATCGTTGCCCCAGCCGGAGCCACGGACGCCAGCGTCCGGGGTATCGTGAATATGGTCACTCTCCCGACCCCTGGAGACAGCGACTTTCATATCTTTGACGACTTCACCATGACCGTGATTCCCGAACCGGGCAGTATGGCTCTTCTCAGTATCGGAGCCTTGGCACTCGTCCTTCGCCGTCGCCAGCGGAAATAACAGACTGGATCGTCCTTATCGTCCCGGTCGGCTGAACACATATCCGAAAATAACTATGGAGCCCATTATGAAAGCCCTTTATCTTAGTCTGAGTGCGGCAGCCTTCCTGCTCGTCGCCACAACTGCAGGTGCGGCTAACCGGATCGAGAATCCGGGGTTCGAAACCGGCGATCTCACCGGTTGGAGCACCTTTGGTCAAGGCTGGCGGTGTAGCTCCGGCGAAGACACCCACTCAGGAGATAGCGGTGTCGTCAACGACGTCCTGGATACAGACAGCGACGAATGGCGCGGTATATATCAAAATATACCGGTATCCGCCGGAGCGACCTGTTCCGCCAAAGTCTCAATCCGGGCCGTGAATATCCATTCCTCCTCCTCGTGGTTGGAGCTTCAATGGCTGGACGAAGACGGCAGTGTGATCGAACAGTTGCAATCCCCATGGGTGACGGACGATCAATCGTTCAAGTCTGTTAAGCTGGACTCTGTGGTTGCGCCTCCCGGAACGGTAACCGCCAGCGTGCGAGGGGTTGTATCTATGCCGTCCCTGCCTGAAGACGGGGCAGAATTCCACATCTTCGATGACTTCGTCTTCCGTTCCAAACCATAATCTCAAACCCGCCTGCGACCGGTCTCCCCATTCGGGGTCGGCTTCAATGCCGATACCGGACGGATTACCGTTCCTGGCACAGCGAAGGGAAGCTCAGTCCTTCAATCCAGATTGTCACACGCCATGCTTACTTTAACATTTTCACCATGGGACAAGCTCACTAAGATCCGCTTGCAGAACCGGAGTGGACTCCAGATTGATCTGTTGGCCAATGGCACCATGGGTTCCATCGAGCAGGGCGATGTGCTGCTCAACCAGTTCCGGGGTATTCCGCCGGAGGGGGCTCCCTTTCGCCTCTGGTTGCGCAGCAGCGATCAGTTTCTCTCTCTCCTCAATCCTGCCCGGGTGACCGCATTTGAAAAAATCGACGATCTCCGGGCGCTTTGGCAGGGGAAACAGGAGAGCTGGCGCTGGCGAGTCATGCTGGAACTGGACCCGATCTGCGCCGCCTGGACCTGGCATGCGGAAATCGCCCAGGATGGGCTGCAGAAAAGGCCGGTCGAGATCGTGATGGCCCAGGACATCGGGCTGACCGGACTCGATCATGCCCGGGTCAATGAAAACTACAACTCTCATTACATCGATCACACCGTATTGCATCATCCGCAGTGGGGTCCGGTCCTTTGCGCCCGGCAAAATCTGCCTCAGGGCGATGGTTTCCACCCCTGGCTGGCAGCTTCGTGTCCCACCGGAGCGGTGGCATTCGCAACCGATGGCCTAGACGTCTTCGGACTCTCGCAACGTACAAACGGCCATCCGCGCCTGATCCAGGATGCAACCCTGCCTTCGCACCGCCGACAGGGCGAGTCGGCTTGCGCCGCCTTGCAGAGTCGGAAGGTGCAACTTGCACCCGGTCGAAACGCAACGTTCCGCTTCCACGTCACCTATTGTCCCGACCACCCCGCGACCACCGGCGAAGGTGACCTCGAGGATCTCTCGGCGGGCCGCGCACCGGTCTGGCCGAACATACAGGCCTCCCCTGTCGCCCGGTCGATCTGGGACGAACCGGATTTGATCCATGGAGAGGATTGGGAGGCATCCGACTGGGATCGCTGGTTCCCCTGTCGCCGCGAAGAGGAATGGATCCAAGGCAGACTGGCCTCATTTTTCACTCCCGAGGGCGTCCATGTCGCCACGAAAGCCAAGGAGTCGATCGTTGAACGTTCACATGGCCAGATCCTGTTGGGATCGAATGATCTGCTGCCGGAAGAGAAGGCTTTTGGCACCACCACGTATGCTCCCGGGGTGTTCAATGCCCAGACGTATTGCGGCAATCCGGACTTTGCCCGCCTGCTCTCGGTGGTTCGCGATCCGCTGCAAAGACTGCGGGCCTCCGGGCAGCGGGTCTGGATCTGGCTGGATGATTCATGGCGCCTGCTAGGCACGCCAACGGCCTTCGCCATGGGGTTGGACCGCGTGGAATGGTGGTATCAATTCCCCGGCTCTCTCCTGCGTATTGTCAGCCGGGTTGAGGCCGATCCCTCCGCCGTTATTCTCGAATGCCGGGTCGAAGAAGGGGCGCCGCTCCGATGGCTCGTTACGCATCAACTCTGCCTCGGCACCACCGATCTGGACCAGGGCGGATCCATCGCCATCGATCCGGACCGGGCTGAAGCAATCTTGACGCCCGACCCCGAGACGCAGGATGCGCAACGCCATCCGGAACGACGCTATCGCATTGCCGCAACACCGCTCGATGCCGTGGCCCGGCTCGGTGGCGATGCTGCGATCTGGCTGGACCGGCAGTCGAGGCAATCCCCATTTCTGGTTTTGGAAACTCATGAGGTTCGAGAACTCTCCGTGAAGATCGATGCCGCGACGGCGGCGACCCCGACAAGCACCCCCCAATCCATCTGCGGCCCGAGTCCATCGACATGGAGAATTGACTCTCCTTCCCCGGCACTGGCAACCCTCGCGGAGATCCTGCCCTGGTTCCGGCACAACGCAAGGCTTCATCTCGCCTCACCTCACGGTCTTGAACAGTATGGCGGGGGCGCCTGGGGTGTGCGCGACGTCTGTCAGGGTCCGGTCGAATGGCTGCTTGGGGAACAACGCTATGCCGAAGTTCGTGAAATTCTCCGCACTGTATTTTCTCATCAGTATGCCAGTGACGGCTTGTGGCCCCAATGGTTCATGCTGGGATCCTACGCCGACATTCAACAGCGCCATTGTCATGGTGACATCGCATTCTGGCCCCTCAAGGCCCTTTGCGACTATGCGGAGGCAGCCAATGACCCCGGCGTACTGGAAATGACGGCCCCTTTCCTGGATGAGGACGGGGGCCCCCTTTCCCCGCGTCCCCTACTTGAACATGTCGACGAGGTGATCCGCCGGTACCCCGAACGTTGCGCGGGAAACACATCTCTCGTCGCCTATGGCGATGGGGATTGGGATGACACCCTGCAACCCGCCCAACCCCAAATGCGCCGGGAAATGGTCAGCTCCTGGACCGTCCAACTGGCCTACCAAACATTTGGACAACTGGCGACATTGCTCGAACGAGCAGGCCATCATACCCGCGCAGACCACATCACCGAACTCCGGGGCCGTATTCGGGAGGATTTCCACCGACATCTCATGCCCGATGGCATTGCGACCGGCTTCGCCCTGCAGCGAGCCTCCGGCTTCGAGCCCCTGCTCCATCCCCGCGACAAAATCAGCGGCATCCAGTACCGCCTGCTCCCCATGACCCGAGGAATCCTGAGCGGTATTTTTGACCCGAGGCAGGCCCGCGCCCACGCCACCCTCATCCGCGAACAGCTCCGCTTTCCGGACGGCGTGCGGTTGATGAACCGGCCCGTCTCCTATACAGGAGGGATCAGCCGTATGTTCCAGCGAGCGGAAACCTCCGCCTATTTCGGGCGCGAAGTGGCCCTCCAATACGCGCACGCACATCTGCGCTATGCCGAAGCCATGGCCCGCATCGGCGATGCTGATGAAGCGTGGTGGGCCTTACAGATTGTCAATCCCACCGGACTTTCCAGCCGCCTGCCCAATGCCGCGCCGCGCCAGGCCAACGTCTATTTCAGCAGCTCGGACGGCGATTATGCCGATCGTTACGAAGCGTTGGAACACTTCGAGGAGCTCCGCGACGGGAGGCGAACGGTCAAATCCGGCTGGCGTCTCTATTCCAGCGGGCCCGGATTGTATCTGCACAAGGTACGATCCTGCCTGTTTGGCATCCGCGAACACTATGACCAGATCGTTTTCGATCCCATGCTGCCCAGCGCGCTCTCCTCAAGCCAAATTCATATGAACTACGAAGGCAAAGACGTCTGCGTCCTGTACTCGACGCGCTACAAATCCCCGATTCTGATCAATGGCCAGAAACCCGATATGGCGACACCGCTGGCCAACCCATACCGCAACGGAGGCACCTCTCTGGACCGCCGCGAATTCCTCCGCCGGCTGGACCAGGAAGTCAATATCGTGGAGATCGCGCTCCGGCCACCCTCTTGATCAACGGCTACACCATCACAAACAACCGGATTGGCCCCCCCCTCCCAACCCGGGGAAAGACGGACATGCTCAAGACTCTGACACTGAATTGGTTTCTCCTCCCGGCTTTTCTGTCGATCAGTATGACATCCTGCACGCCAAGAACTCCGCCTCCCCGTTCCCAGGAAGTAACGGCGGATGACCTGGCCTATCTGCGCGAACTTCAACGAGACACCTGGAACTACATCGACCATTTCATCGCCCCGGAAACGGGATTCCCTTATGACAACAACCGGCGAACGGGCAAGACTAATACGACCAATCTGGGCATGTACCTGGCTTCGTTGTGCATGGCCTACCAACTGGGCTATGTAGACCAGCCCGACGCCACGGCGCGCATCCGAAAGATTCTCGACACATTGGACCGGACCGGAAACTGGCATCGCCTCTACAACAACTGGCTCGATCCGTCCGGACAATCCTTTGACGCCCGGCCCGGCCCCAACAACATCTCCGACTACAACAAGCTGCCCGCCAGCCTCATCCTTGTCCGCCAGACCTTCCCCGAACTCAACGAACGGTGCACCGCCTTCCTCGACGAAATTCCCTGGAACGTATTCTATGAACCGGATACTGGCCGCCTGTTCTACGACTTCGATATCGTGACCCAAACGGTCCAACATCCCGTATATTTTTTCCGCGGCGAAGACAAGATTCTGGGTCACTTCCTCGCCATCGCTTCCGGCAAAGTGCCACCCGAATCCTGGGACCGCCACGACCTGTCGGAAGAGGAACGGTACGGATGCCACTATTACCTCCATGGTTGGCAAGGGGGCGGACTCTTCATGCAGTTCATCTGCGGACTCTTCCTCGACAACCGCGGCACTTCCCTCGGTCACTCCGCCGAAAGCTTCGCCCGAGCCCAGATCCTCCATGCCCGTGAAATCGGCGCGCCCGTCTGGGGCTGGTCTGCCTGCGTCGGCCCGGACGATGTGTACCACGGCTGGAACGACATCCGGGATGAAATCGTCACGCCCCACGCTTCCGCCCTGGCCATCCATCTGTTTCCTCGCGAAGTCATCGACAACCTTCATCGCCTCGAGAAATACGGGCTGCGCAACCCGTACAGGGACGAGGCGGACGGACCACGGCACGCCTTTGGCTTCCGCGACAGCGTCAACTGGAAAACCGGCGCCATCGTCGGGGACAACACCAGCCAGTATCTCGTCCTGGACCAGGGCATGCTTTTCCTCTCGCTCGTCAACACCTGCGAAGACGGCCTCGTCTGGACAACGTTCAACCGCGACCCCCTTGTTCAGAACGGCAAGGCTCTCCTCTCTGAATTCCATGTTCAGCCTTCACCCCATAAGATCACGCAGTGAATTTTAACTTCCGCCTGATCGTACTTGTTGCAGCAGAATTCCTGTGCGTCGCAGCCAGCGGCACTGAGCTTCGGGAATTCGTCAATCCCTATGCCGCCGTCGACTGGGAAAAGGCAACCCCGTATTATGCCAACTTCCATACCCACACAACCTATTCCGACGGCGAATTCACACCGCACGAAGCGATCGACGCCTACCACAAGCTGGGCGTCCAGATCTTGGCACTCACCGATCACGACAACGATCACTACCGTGCACGGCCCGCCATCCTCTATCCCTGGACAGAGCTGAGCTCCATCTACGAGGAAATCCATGAGGCACCGAATCCATCCTGGCGACGCCAAAACCAGCGCTATGGCGACATCTCCAGCCCCTGGCAGAACCGGAATCCCGATGCACTGGGAATGCTCTCCATCCCCGGCACCGAAATCAGCCTCACCCATCACATCGGCAGCCTGTTCTGCGATTTCGCAGGCAATACCTCCTCAGAGCAGACTGCCCTGAAAGAAATCGGCAAGCGCGGGGGCCTGGCCATCTTTCTCCACCCGGGCCGATATGAAATGGGACCCGAATGGTATATCGACTTCTACCGGCAACATCCACACTTGATCGGGCTGGAGATTTTTAATCAGAACGATCGTTGCCCCGGTGACAGGGATCTATGGGACCGGATTCTTCACCATCTCATGCCCGACCGACCGGTCTGGGGATTCGCAGGCGATGACATGCATACCGCCGAACAGCTGGGATGGAACGCGCAGATTTTCCTCCTGCCGGAGCTCACAGCAGACACCGTCCGAGCAGCCCTGGAGTCCGGCGCCTTTTTCCTCTACCGGCCCAGGATTCAAATGGCTCTACCGAGCCCGCCGAGGCTTCGTATCGTGGCATCGAAAAAATGTCTTCGACTGGAACTGGAGGACCGTACGAAGGTTGTCCGCTGGATCACGTATAATCCGGAAACAGAACGGAGCGAAGTCATTCACCAAGAAGCTGAACTGGCGATTACGAATGTTCCCCCATCGTCCGTATTCGTCCGGGCCAGCCTGGCAAATTCAGACGGCACAATTTACACCCAGCCTTTCGGCATCCACACGCAACCTTTCCGATCTGCTGGTTCTCTCCATGGCAACGAAGTACACAAGTAGCGTACCGCAAAGAGCCATTGGATTATGATCTGGAACGGGTCGGCAACAGAAGCCGCTCCCCGACAAGTGCGTTACCGCTCACCCTTGCTGATGATCTCGATGCCACGCTGGATTTCCGGGGCTTGCATGAGTGTATTCCAGCACAGCCCCGTCTTGTGGTTTTCGATCATCGGGGCCACCGGTCCAACACTGATGGCGATGTAGTTCGAACTGTACCAGTTGCGGCTAGCGTTCATCCCATCACGGAATCCGAAGGGCCCCCACAGGGCCCGGGCATGGCGGAGGTACAGGTTGGAAAGGCTGGTGCAGGCTTCTTCCGGCGCATAGGGCATCGAGGCGAGAAAGGCCGTGGGCGAAATCGTCCCGTCGTCATGGCCCGGATATTGCACGCCATACCCGTCTGGATTCATTCCCGCCGTCATTCCCCAAATCCCGCCGCCCAGTTCGGGGCGATGCTTCTCGGCCCAGCGCACCTGCGCCTGGCAGAAATCCTGGAACTGCTCAAAGTAGTTTTTCGACCTATAGCGGAATACCGATGGATGAATGCCCAGGTAGGAGTAATGCGTATAAAATAGCGGGGGTCCGTCCGGCTCATGGCTCAGTTCAAGCTGAACGCCCAGCTTCGTGCGCGGATACCCGTAGCCGGGATGGAGCCAGCCCTTGAAATAGGACACCGGTTCGACCGGATGCGTGGGCGACGCCAGCGCCAACACGTAAACCATCTGGGCCTCGGTGAATCCAACGATTTCAAGATCAATGGCAAATCCATGCCGGGGAGACCAGTGCCACAGCAAGGGGCGGCGTCCGTCCGGACGGTCCTTTATAAACCAATCCCACTCGGCGCCCTCCCACAGGCGGTTGGCGATATCCCGGATGACGAGGGAGTCTTCGGACGAATCGTTGCCAACGTATTCGCGGAAAAATAGCGCCCCTGAAAGAAGGAATGCCGTTTCCACCACATCGGCCCCATCGTCCTTTCCTCCGAATGGAATGACTTTACCGGTTTCGCCGTGGAGCCAGTGGGGAAACATCCCGTGAAAGCGATCCGCCTTTTCCTCCAGAAACACCAAAGATTGGCGGGCCTGTGCCAGCCCCTCATCACGAGAAATCCAGCCGTTTTCGATCCCGACCGCCAGATTGAAAAACATCATGCCAGCTGCCGCCACCGAGCACATGTTGCGGTTCCAGCCTCCGATTCCCTCGCGCGGCAACCCCGACACAGGGTGGCGATAGTTCCAGAAATACCGGAAACTCGCCTGCTGGGCCTCTTCGACCAGATCGCTGTCGGCCAAGGCGCGGGATTCCCCTGTGACGGACGCGGACCACGGCGACGATTTCTTCACACGCCCATCTTCATCCAGCGCGACCATGCGAACCCGGTATTCCATGCGACGGCCGGGCTCAATGAAATGGCTAAAGGCAGGAATGCCTATGCTCCCTTTGTGGATCTTTTCAAAACCGGAACCCTTTTTACCTTCCACTTCGAACTGCCAGTTCTCCCGGTTGTGCCAGTTCTCCGGCTCCGCCCAGTAGAGGTCCACCCGCTCCGCGCCCGCATGGGCCTCCAGACCCGTGACGACCGGCAGCATCGAGCGGGAGGCCGGCGACTCCACCTGTTGTACGATCAAGCCCTCGAACGGGTTCGATTCCGAAACCGACGGAGGAGTCGTCCCTTTCCCGCAGGCGGAAAGGATGAGAAGGGCTCCGATCGTCAGCAGACGATTCATCCAAGCGGCGAGCAAGGAAATGCGGATGGGACGGTTCCTATTCATGGTGTGTCCTCAGTGGATTGTCCTTCCAACTGGAGGCGACGTTCATCCAGAATCCGCTTGTTCTCATAGGCGCGATCTTCGGTCAAGGGATAGCGATGCAGCAGGAGCAAACCCACCATGCACAATGCCGAGGGGATGCCGATTTCCCAGAAGCGCAGCCAGAACAGGGTGAAGTCCGACTGTTGAATCAGCGTGTGGTCGAATTTCGTGCTCACCAGCATGAACCCCGCCACCAGATAGGCAGTCGAAACCGCCATTTTCAGCCACCAGCTGTAGAGCGCGGAAAAGCTACCTTCGCGCCGCACCCCGGACTGCACTTCATCCTCGTCGCAAATGTCGGCGATCATGGATCCGGCCATGGTGTACAAAACCAGCATGCCGGTGGAAAGCAGGATGGTGGGAATGAGGCTCAGCAGCGGATAAGTCCGGTTATAGCAGACCACCTTCAGCAGCCCCCCCACCACCATCAGCAGGATGGCGATGCGCACCGTCATGGCCTTACCCAGGTGACGGCTGGCCCATGCCATGGGAAATACCGCAATCAGGGCGGCGATCGCCCAAGCGGTTCCGTTGATGCCCATCACCGTGCTGGCCGCCGCCTTGGCCCCGTCGAACACATAATAAATCATGATGTAGTTGCTGAAGCCGTTGACAAAATTGAAGCCCGCGGTGATCAAAAAGATGCAGGCAATCAGCCGCAGGAAGGTGTGATTCTTCATCATGGCCTTCTGCGTCGACCAAAACTTGATCTTGGCCTGACCCGAGGCCTCCTTGTAATGGACTTCCTTGCATTGCGTGCCGCAGAGGATCGCCGTCATCACGATGATCCCGGCCACGCCGATGCCGACGTATTTCATACCCACCACTTCGTTCTCAAAGAAACTCGCGTTCGCCAGCCGGTACATCCACGGGGTAAGGATCGCGCAGACGTTGCCGATGAAACTGCCGTAGGCAAACAGCTTCGTCCGCTCATGGTAGTCCCGGGACATTTCATAGCCCAACGCAACCAGTGGCACCGAATACAGGGTCACCGCCGTGAAAAAGACCAGTGTGGCAGCTAGGTAGTATGCGAGGAGCATGGCCTCGCTTTGGCCGGGAGTGACCCACCAGATCGCGGCATAGCAAATTCCCGTTGCTATTCCACCGAGCAGGATATAGGGCCGCCGACGCCCCCAGCGCGACCGGGTATTATCAGACAAAAACCCAGCCAGCGGATCGGAAATCGCATCCCATAGGCGGGGAATCATCTGGGCGATGCCCAGAAAGATCGGGCTGACACCGAGTCCAATGTTGAAAATCAGGTTGGTTAGCTGCGCCACAGAGTTCACAAACGCAATGGGTGTGGCCATACCCAGCCCAAAAGCAACTTTCTGGCGGATGGGAATCCGATCCCGGGGATCCGTGGCATGATGGCGATTCGCATGTGACATGGCTATTCTCCCGGCTCGTTTTTTTTGGGCCCACCTGATAATTTCCGCTCGACATCCATAATGTATACGTTTACATTGAGGAAAAGGTGACACTTATGCAACACCAAAATATCCAGGTTAACGATAAAATTCGACGGGGGCGGAATGGAGCCAACGCCTTCACCTTGATCGAACTGCTGGTGGTTATCGCCATTATCGCGCTGCTGGCCGCCGTGCTGATTCCGGTTTCACTACATGCCCTGGAAGCGGCACGCCGCACGAAGTGCTCCAGCAATCTCCGCGGAATTGCCCAGGCCATGCACCTGTACCTCAGCGACCATCAGGGCATTTTCCCCGATTTGGAATGGGACAGCCAATACAAGCAATGCGAGATCCTCTATCCCTATCTGACCGACCCGGCCATCTATGTCTGCCCCACCGCCCAGCGGGACGGCTCCGGCGGCAACACCTGGCCTGAATATTATGCCACCCAAATCGAAGGCAAGGATTTCTGCACCGATTACAAGTTGAATGATTCGATAAATGTCGGCAACCTCTGCATTGTCACCTTGGCCGACCCGGCCGTCTTTGTCCTCGCCTGCGACCTCGACTGGACGCCCGTTTTGCGCCACTCCGGCCGGGGCAATTTCGTATTCTTCGATGGGCATGTGCAAGCCTTAACCGGAGCCGCCAGCTTGGAACCCGACTCCCGGGGAAACATCCCGTGGTATAACTGGGGAACCCAGTAGCCCCTTTGGGACTCCTCCTCGCGACAAGCCCATGGATCTCCCCGACACAAGCGCCAACGCGACCCAGATCGCCGCCGCACAGCCTCCCGGTGGAGAGGGCGGACAAGCACCCCGGAAAACAAGCGGAGGATCCCGGCGATGGCTCCGCTGGCTGCTGCTGTGGCTGGTGCTGTTTGCGGCCGGCCTGGTGCTATACAACGCCAGTTATGCTTTCACCCGCCCCTGGATGATCAATCAGTTGCAGGTGCGGCCGGCAGCTTGGTTGTTGAGCCTCACCCTGCCGGAGATCGATATCCATCAACGAGATTCCAGCCTCTGCACCCTCGGCATGGAATTGGAAGTCCGGCAGGGATGCGACGGAATGGAGGTCTGGCTAATGCTGGCTACCGCTCTCCTGGCTTGCCCGATACCCATGGCGCGACGCTTGCGCGGCATCGCGATTGGCACACTGCTGGTGTTTTCATTGAATCTCATCCGGATCGTCAGCGTATTCCACGTGGCGCTCAAACACCCGGACTGGTTTGTGATTGCACATGAATTCGTTTGGCCCACGGTGATCGTACTGGCGGCCATGGCGTTTGTCTTGGTGCAATTCGAGGCACTGCCTCGCGATAAAGCTTCAACCGAGGCGGCCTCGTGAAATTCGGTGCGCCGACCCGGATGTTGCTCCGCATGGGAGGGATGTATGCCCTCGCTATCCTGCTGTGCTACTCCTTCCCGGCGCCCATCCTGCGTGTAATCGAGCCTTTTGCCCGAGTCATGACCGACTGGACCAGCCCCTACGTCGAAAACGTCCAACTGTCCCTGCAGGACAAGATGATCCGGGTGGAATGTCAGGTGCGGCTCGACATGGAGCGGGCGGATGGATCTCCGCTCCCACTATTGGGTGGCTCCAGCGAAAAAGGGATTTGGCAAACGCTCCATCTAGTGGTGCTGGCCCTCACCGTATTCGCCGCGCCCGCCATGCCCCTTCGACGCAGGCTGGTAGCCTTTCCTGTAACCGTGCTTGCCATTGCACTGGTGTGCGCATACCAGCAATCCGTCGAAATCCAATCCCATGTGTTGCATACCGTCGGGTCTTCATGGCTTCAAACCGTTCAGCCCGCACCCACCGAAGCGAATCTCACCTATTTCAAAGCGATGCAGAGCTGGCATGACATGATCTGGCAGCTCAAGAACATCAATGCCGGCGGAGGAGCCTTATTTTTGGCAGTGCTGTCTGGATTGGTTGGATATATCATTCCCATCCATGTGCCTTGCAATAAAGTTGTACATGAGAAGGCTACTTTGCCTGTCGGATAGTCGGACCGATAGACTTCATCCGGCTTTCTAGGTCATCTGTATTGTACTGGTCGTTCCGAAAGATCCAAGCATCGTAGCGCGACAAATAGACCTGATAGCTAAAAAAGAGGCAGATTGCCCTGCCCTTTTCATAATACCTGAAACTCATATGCCATCATTCTTCTGTGGTGACCCAACGAACTCACCCCACTCCTGCGGAGTGATCCCCGACTTCACGGACTCCCGTAGCGGCCAGCACATCCGGCATCGCGTCCTGGATTTTCGTCTCGGCCTCCCACGCGGCCAACTGCTCCCAAGCACTCACAACATCCAACAATTCAGTGGAGCAAGGGCGCGGTGTCAAATTCCGTGTACCCGCCCTCTTTTCACCCTTGATTTGATTGGTCGGGGTCGTGGGTTCGAGCCCCGCAGCCTCTCCCATTCATCTGAACCGTGACATCTCGTGCCACTGTTTTTTCAGGGGTTCTCAGTTTCAAAAGCATTCCTTCATTCTCCCCATATTTCATGCGGCAGCGAATCTGGATACAAACGGTCTTTGGCCGATTCGGACTCTTCACTTGAAATTTGGAACTTGAATGCTGGAACTTGGACATTGAATCATGTTTTTGGCTTTCCGCTCTTGCCCGCCACGGAGGCGTTCGCTATCCTCGCCACGTGATCTCAAGTGGCATTTCAAGACCTTGTGAAGGGACGAAAGGATGGCGGAAGCAGCCTTTCGTTTGCCTGCTGCTGGGCCTGTTTCTTTTTCTGCCAACCGTGAGCCAGGCGCTGGATGTGCCGGTCGGCGCGACGGTCAAGAGCCAGGGCACCGGGCGGTCGGTCACCTTCCGCGTGTGGGCACCCTATGCCTCGACGGTGGCCGTCAGCGGCGAGTTTAACGGCTGGAAGAAAACGGCCCTCAAGAAAGAACCCACCCGTCCGGGCTACTGGGTGCTGGCCAGCCGGCGGGCCCGCCCCGGCGATGCCTATCGGTTTCTGATCGATGGGCAGCCTCGACGCGACCCGCGGGCGCGGGCGGTGAACACCGAAGAGAATGTATCGATTATTGTCGATCCGAAGAAGACGCCGTGGGGCCCCACCACTCCATGGACCATGCCAGCCAAAGAAGACCTGGTCATGTATGAAATGCACATGGGCACCTTTGCCTATGAAATTCCGGGGAAGCACTCGCTCTTCCGGCGGGCCATCAAACGCCTGCCCTATCTGAAAGCGCTCGGGATCAACTGCATCCAGCTGATGCCGGTGAATGAGTTCACCGGAAGCCGCTCCTGGGGCTATAATCCAGGCGACATCTTTGCTATTGAATCCTCCTATGGTGGCGCCGTGGATTTCAAGAAGTTCATCCATGCCTGCCACACCAACGGCATCGCCGTGATGCTGGATGTCGTCCACAACCACTATGGCCCCGAAGATGTCGCCGTCTGGAAATTTGATCCGGCCGCCCCGGAGTCCCCCGGCGGGATCTACTTCTATGCGGATGAGGAGCGGGCCATGACGGAATGGGGCCCGCGGCCCAATTACAGCCGGCCGGAAGTGCGGGACTTCATCGTCGATTCCATCCGGATGTTTGTTGCCGAGTATCAACTGGATGGCTTCCGCTGGGATTCCGTTCACAACATCCGATACTATTCGAACGGGGAACGGTCGAATGCCGATGGGGACCGGGTCCTCTCGGAAGCCAATGACTGGCTGAAAAAGAATCACCCCGATGTCCTTCGCATCGCGGAAGACCATGCCTTCGATGGCGGCGGCGTCGGGTTCGATGCCCAGTGGAACTCGGCTTTCCAGGCCACGCTCTCTTCGATGGTCCGCGGCCCGGACAAGCAGCGGGACATCCCTCTGTTCACGGCCGAACTGGAGCGGCTGGATGGGTTCAACTGGGTCAATTTTGCGGAGTGCCATGATTCCGCCGGCGATCTCAACCAGCATCACCGCCTTCCGGCCTATATTGACCCGACCAAGCCGGACAGCCTGCGAGCACGGGCCCTCTCCCTGCTGGCCAACGCCATCGTGTTGACGGTTCCAGGCTATCCCATGCTGCTGCAGGGGTACGAAATGCATGACACAGAGGACTTCAGCGACAACACGCCGGTTCCGTGGGCACGGGCTCAGCACACCCACAAAGGCATCGTCCGGGCGACGGCAGATCTGATTCACCTGCGGCGCAATACCAAGGGCTTCACCCCGGGACTGCAGGGCGATGCCTTGAGCATCCTGCACGCGGACAATAGAGCCAAGGTCATCGCCTACAGCCGCCACAAGAAGAACGAGGCCAAGGATCGCGGGACGGTGATCGTGGCCAACTTCTCCGGCGTTCCACTAAAACAATACGGTGTGCGCTTCCCGAGTGCCGGGGCCTGGTTCTGCCATTTCAATTCCAGCGCAGGACAATATGCCAAAGACTTCGACAACCTGGGCCCGAAGGCTGGGGAAGGATACCGGCTCCCCTCCAGCCAGACCACCCTGCCCCTCGATATGGGCCGCTATTCCATGCAGATCTTCTCCAAATCCCGCCCGCCGAATGCCAATCTGACGCAGGCCAAATTTGCGGAAGAAATTCAAAGCGCGCCCCCCGAATCCGAGTTCTCGACCCAGGATCTGGACGATTTTGTGGACGAAATTCTGGACCCGTTTCCCTATCGAAGGGTCCCGCTTCCGATCGAAATCTCCCCCTAATCGAGGCTCTTTCCCTCCTCAACCCATAGGATTTACAGGGACTTATGTTAATTTTTGATTAGCACCACTTTGCTCGAAAAATGCCCTAAAATCGCCGTGAAAAGCGTTTGAATTCACTAGTGAATTGCTTTGCAAAAACGATTTACGCATCGTAGGCTTGGGGCATGAAAATCTGCCGTTTCTTCCTGATGGGCCTTCTTTGTATCCTGAGTGTGGGGATGGCATCGGGACAGTCGAGCCGGGGAGGAATGGGCTCGGTCCCATATGCAGACGCGAACGGCACGGGAGTCACCTTCCGGACCTGGGCACCGAATGCCACGACGGTTCAAGTCAAGGGCAGCTTCAGCGGCTGGGGGTCCATCGATCTGGCCGCGGACGCCTCCGGCGGCACCTGGTCGGTCGACGTGGATCGGGCCAGCGCCGGAGACGAATATAAATTCGTCCTGAACGGCACCGATAAAAAAGATCCGCGCAGCAAGCGAATGGTCAATTCCGCCGGCAATTCCATCGTCTATGATCCGAACGCGTTTGACTGGGGAGGAGCCGGAGCCTATGTCCCCTATCACAACGATCTGGTCATCTATGAACTGCATGTGGGTTCATACAACGCCGAGGACTGGCTGCCCTCCACCTTCGATGAATGCGGCGAGAAGATCGCCTATCTGAAAGCGCTGGGGATTTCAGCGGTGGAACTGATGCCGGTCAATGAGTTCCCGGGCGACCGCTCCTGGGGATACAACCCGTCGGATCCCTACGCGATAGAGTCCTCCTTTGGCGGGCCGGACGGCCTCAAGCGGTTTGTGAAGACCTGCCATGAGAACGGCATTGCGGTCATCCTCGATGTCGTCCACAACCATTATGGTCCCAGCGATCTCGGCGATGGGCTCTGGCAGTATGATGGCTGGTCCCAGGACGGATACGGGGGTATCTATTTCTATAACGACTGGAAGGCCAACACCGACTGGGGCTCCACCCGCCCCGACTATGGCCGCGATGAAGTCCGCACCTACATCAAAGACCAGATCCGCATGTTTCTGGAGGAGTACAGGGTGGATGGCTTCCGCTGGGACTCCGTCTACAACATTCTCAATACCAGCGGCACCTGGAACGATTCCGGCCAGCAGCTGCTCGAGGAAGTCAACAACATGATGGCCAGCGAGTTTCCCAATGCCATTCGAATCGCGGAAGACAATGCGTTTGATGCCGCCGTCAATTTCCAGGCCCAATGGGATCACGGCTATCTGAGCGATATCCGCTGGCTGGCGACCGCGGCCAGTGATTCCGACCGCGACATGGACACCCTGGCCTATCATCTCGGCAACGGGAGCTTCAGCGACATCGTCTATGTGGAAAGCCATGACACCTGCGGCGACCTGAACGACAAGCACCGCCTGCCCTACGACATCGATTCCGCCAATCCCTGGTCCTACTATGCGAAAAAGAGAGCCCTCTTGGCCAACACCATTGTGCTGGTCTCTCCGGGCATCCCGATGATTTTTGAAGGCTCGGAAATGAACGAGGACTATACCTTCTCCAACAACACGGCGCTGCGCTGGTCCCTCACGGAAACCTTTGCGGGCATCGTGCAGGCCTACAGCGACCTGATTCACCTGCGCCGCAATACCGAGGGCGTCTCCGGCGGCCTCAAACAGCCTGGCAATGTCGATGTCCACCATGTCAACAACACCGCCAAGGTGGTTGGCCTAATCCGCTGGGATCAGGGTGGCGGCGTGGACGATCTGGTGATTGCCATCAACTGCTCGGCCACGGCCTATACCGGCTATGTGCTGGACTTCCCCTCCTCGGGCACCTGGTATTGCCTCTATAACTCGGACTCACAGGCGTATGATTCCTCCTTCGGCGGCGTGGGGCCGGCCGTCGGCGGCACTGTAACAGCCGCTTCCAGTGCCTCGCTGGACCTGGGAGCCTACTCGATGCAGATCTATTCCAAATCCAGCATTCCCATCGCCTCTTCTGCTTCCTTCAACCCGGAAGCCCCCGACGGCTGCGGGAGCACGGTAACGATCACCTACACACCGGCCGACGGCCCCCTGAAGGATGCGGCCGCCGTCTATGCTTTTGTGGGTCGGAACGACTGGCAGTACCCCTCGAATCTGCTGATGACCGCATCCGGGGAGGACTGGACTCTCGCCTATCTGATTCCGGATGACACCTATGAAGTGAATGTATCGTTTACGGATGGCGACACGCTCTGGGACAACCACAATGGAAACAACTGGTCCGTGGAGGTGTCCAATTGCGGCGACCTTCCGGCAGAGGTCACCATCAGCCCCTCCTCTCCTCAAGGATGTGTGCCGGTGACGATCACCTATGAAGCCAACGGCGGCGTTCTGATGAACTCCACCCAGGTCTACCTGTATATCGGCCGAAACGACTGGCAAACCCCCGTGGATGTACCCCTGACGCTGGAGGGGAATGACTCCTGGAGCACTAGCTATTCCATTCCGGATGACACGTGGCAGCTCGACTTCGCTTTCAAGAACAGTTCCAACCAATGGGACAACAACAGCGGTCAGAATTGGAGTGTGGTCGTCAGGGACTGCCTGAATCCAGAAGAACCCCTCCTTCTGATCACATCACCCGATCCTAACACGACCGTACCCAACACTATCTCCTCTCACTCCGTTCAAGGAACAGCCAGCCTTCTTGAAGGCGACTTGATATGGACAAATACGCTAAACGGCCTATCGGGGACCACGCCGTATTCCACAAACTGGAACCTGGCGCCCATCCCTCTCGCAGTAGGGGTCAATCTGATCCGCGTATCGGGCACCAACTCTTCGGTAAACCCGAATAACGGGGCCTGGGACTCCCCAACGAATGACACCTATGTCTCCGGCATGACCTGGACGGACGGCTCAAATGGTGGAAACGGACTCCAACCGTGGGAGATCAATGGTTCCGGGGCAACTCTGGCATCCACCAACACCGACACCAACTCCCTGTCTCTGGGTCCCTACGCATGGGCGCTGCAGGCCGACGGAGGATATGTGGAAGCCCTCCGCCCATTTTCCTCACCCCTTCAGCAGGGAGACCAAATTTCCTTTATCTTTGAGAACGGCGGGGTGGATGGCACACCTGAGGCCTCAGTCGGCTTCGCTCTGGAAAACAGATTTGACCAGGAGCTGCTCAGATTCTACTTCTATAAAGGCGACACCAATTGGACCCTCTATGACTCTACCAAGCAGGATTCCGGAATCCCGTGGAGCAATACCCCTAAAACCTGCACGCTGGAAATCCCCTCTCCCCTCACCTATCGCCTGACGGTCAATGGACAGGCCTTTGAAGGGGAGCTGGCCGCGGCCTCTGAACTGCTCATTTCCCACATCCGCTTCTGGAACTATAATGCCGGAGGCGAAGAGCAAAGGAAATTTTATATCGGTAATTTTTCGCTCACCGGAGATCTTCTACCCGTCACGACCTATGCGTCCGAAGTGGCCGTTACCCGTTCGACCCCTCCCCCCGAAGTCGTGGCGTTTGTATCCGACGGCGACTACCTGATCGCCACATTGAATAATGCATCCGGAATTCAGGGAAATATCTGGAGTGCGAATGATGTCGATGGCGAGGGGTGGAACTGGTCGCCCCTCTCGCCAGACGATTATGTGATCTCCAGCAACACGGTTACGATCACTCCGGCGGTCTCCGATGCCCTTCAGGTCATTTCCATGGGGACACCGGGCGGCTAAACTCCAAAAAAAACCACGCGGCTATTTGCCATGCGGTTTTGCTTTTAAAATGGAGCGGGAGACGGGAGTCGAACCCGCGACATTCTGCTTGGGAAGCAGGCATTCTACCACTGAATTACTCCCGCAATTCGCAGTCCCTCTTCTACCGCAGCGTCCCCCCGCTTGTCGATACCGATTTTGATTGAATCGCACCGGAGGGGCTGGGATATTGTGCAGATGATGTGTTTGCCATGGAAACCGACTAAGCGCCCCCCCTCCCGCGGCGGGGCGGTCCTTGGTCTCCTCCTTCTACTGCTCCTTCTCCCCTCTTCAGCGCGAACGGAGACCGCGCCTTTCTCGTTCGCAGACGGTCAGATCCGCTGCGAGGTGAAGTCCGCTGAAGCGCCCATCCCCGAACTGCTGCACACCTCGCTTCCGACAGCGATGAAAGTCGCCCTACAGGAAGTCGGCTGCCCGAAGGGCGCCGCTCTCCTGACGATTCAGATCAAGGGGAAACCCTCTGTCACCGAGCGCATCCAATCCTTCTTTCAGGCGGAAGCCTTTGCCATTCAGGAAGGAGACACCCTTCAGCTCCACCTCTCGGACAATCCGCTCAAACTGACCTTCCGGCTGGCTCACGAATTCTCACACTGGCTGATCGCCCAACAGTATCCCGCCCGCCCGCCCCTCTGGCTGGATGAAGGCCTGGCCAACAATGTTGGGGCCAAGGCCGCCGCTGCCACCGCCCGCACACTCTCACAGCAGGTGGAACGCCCGGTTCCCGAGGATCTCGAAGAAACGGGCTATTCCTTGGCAGAACTGACCGCGCTCGAGGCCTACCCGACTTCCGAAGGGCGGATTGCCGCTTTCTACTGGCAGGCTGAGACGCTGGTCCGGGCCCTCCGGAAGCGCTTGGGAACGGAAGCTTTCACCACCTATCTGGGCCTTCTTTCCTCCCCCGACGCCCCCGACTGGCAGCTCCCTTTGAGGGAGCGCTGGTATTTCACAGACGGGGACCTCGAGTGGCTCGCGCGGCAGATCTTGTCGACCGACGCGGCCCTCCCTCCCGATTCCCAATCGATTTCCCCATGACCTCTCTGCACACGACCTCATCCGATGCACCTGAAACCGCCTGGCTCATCGCCACCACCGTGGGCGATCAGCCGAATGCGGAAGTGGAGGATTCCCTGCGCGAACTGCGCGCCCTGGCCGACACGGCCCATGCCGTTGTCACGGGGGAAACCCTCTGTCGCCTGCGGACCCTCCATCCGGCGACCTATATCGGCCGGGGAAAAGCCACGGACATTGCCGCACAAATCCAGGCCTCCGATGTGGCCCTTGTCATTTTCGATGATGATCTGTCCCCGGCCCAGGGCCGTACCCTGGAAAAGCTCTTTGGTGTCCGCGTAGTCGACCGGACCCAACTGATTCTGGACATCTTCGCCCAACGGGCCCTGACACTGGAAGGCCGCCTTCAGGTGGAGCTGGCGCAGCTACGCTATCTCATCCCCCGCCTGCGTGGTCTCTGGACCCATCTGGAGCGACAGCGCGGTGGCATCGGACTGAAAGGCCCGGGTGAAAAGCAACTGGAAATGGATCGCCGCCATATCGACCAGCGCCTCCTGAGCATTCGCGCCCAGCTCAAGCGGGTCCGCCAGCGACGGGCGGAGCTCCGACGAGGACGGCGGCGCCATGGGTGGGCCCTACTGACACTGGTGGGATATACCAATGCCGGAAAGTCCACACTGTTGAATCGACTGACACAGGCCGGTGTACTGACGGACAACCAACTCTTCGCCACGCTGGACCCCACCACGCGACAGCTGCAACTGCCGAACCATCAGCCCTGCCTCCTCACCGACACGGTCGGCTTTATTCGAAAGCTCCCCCATCATCTGGTGGAAGCCTTCAAAGCCACGCTGGAAGAAGTGAACGAAGCCGATCTTCTCCTGCATGTCATCGATGCCTCTCAGCCCCGCGTGGAGGAGCAGATTGCTTCCGTGGAAGCGGTCCTGAAAGAGCTGGGAGCACAAGACAAAACCGTGATTGCAGTCTTCAACAAGACCGATCTGGACCGGGGGCAGCACCAATCGACTTATTTAGCGGACCGGTTCCCGCATTCGGTCCGGATTTCAGCCATCACCGGCGATGGGACGACCACACTGTGTCAGATCATTGAGGATCTCTTGCGCAATCGCGTTCGGCACCTGCACCTAAAGATTCCGGTCGGCGAAGGCCGTCTGATTGCCTCCCTGCATGCGAATGGCAAGGTATTGGACCAAAAGGTTCAAGGAAAACATCTCCTTATCGAAGCGTTGGTCTCGGCTTCCTTTGCCGCGACAATTGATCCCGCGCTCATTTGCCGCTAACCCGAACTCGGTTCCACCGACGCCCACCTTCGCCAGAGGCTATGGCGGACATACAAGGTCGGTGGGGACCCAGGCACAGAAAAAAGCTCCTGCCGTGTTAACGGCAGGAGCCTGAGGAACTAAAGCATTTATACTTATTCCGTAGCCGCATTTTTCGGGTGCAAGGACGGTCCGATTGTAGTCCTGCCCTCTGTGGCGGGCGCGAATTCCGCCGGACGCAGAGGTCCGGCCTACAACCCACAACGGCTACAGAAAATATGAAACCGCTCTAGTTCCCCATCCAGCGGGTCGGGGGATCATAGAAATCACTGGCCGAATAAGTCCAGGTCCAGCTGCCGTTTGCAACGTAGTTCCGTGAAACAATCACAATCACGTCATTGGGCTCGAAGTAGACCCACGGCACCAAGGAATTGTCGGCCACAAAGCGCCAGACGGTGTCGGGATCGCAATAGATGGTGCTTCCGCTCCGGACCCCCTTCGTTGCGGTGTTCATGGTGTAGATTTCATCACTTTCACCTCGAGCGCCGTTCACAAACCCTGAGTCCAGAAGGTTCATCTCACTGGGATGGGCCGCCACCGGCAGGCGCAATGCCGCCACATTGTAGACCAGAACATCCGGATTCGGACGGGTCCCCTGCGAGCCCGTGCTAATTACCTGGCTGAAGTCATTGGTCGGCACCTTCATAATCGGCGACCAGACCATGGCATCTACCTCAACCGGATCCCCGTTTTCATCCAACGTTGAGTTGTCAAACGCAGTGGTCGTGACATAGGCCGGCGGCAAATCCTCCGGCAGATTGATCGAGAACCCGCGGCTGAAGAAGTCATCTCCCATCACGTTGGTGGTCACATCGCTCCCGCCATGCCACCATCGACCGGAGGAATTCAGCCAGAACTGGTCGCTTGACGGGGCATTCGCTCCCGGGCTGAAGAATTCGACCACAGTCGAGCCAGATTCCGGTTGAATAGTGGTCCCACCGGGGAAGTTCTCCAATCCGCCGAACACCGCTTCGAAGGTGTTCGTGTACGGTCGGCCATGCAGAGCAACGAAGTTCTGCCCCCCCGACAAGACCGCATTATGTAAGGCATAGACTTCTTCACTGGCCAGCGGACGCTGATCAATGGTGACCGTTTGATTACTGATCGTCACCTCACGGGTCTTCTTCCAGCGATCCTGGTAAGAAGCGCGATAGAAACGCAGCTGGCCGCGTGAGCGGAACTGGCCGCCATCATCCACAAACCAATTGGATTGCACGGTACCCACCAATTGCCAATTGTTGTTGGTCCGTTCCTCGAAACGGGTAGAATCCCAGGAAATCAGGTCGTATTCCTTCCGTACCGACGTGTAGATGCCTTCAGAGTTCGTCGGCCCGGCGGCAATCCAGTAGAGGGCCGATGCCATTTCTGTGTCAGGGTTGTCCAACACCGCATCCGGCTGCGCCGCCGCCGCATCGGTCTTTTTCATATTCACACCCCGGATCAGAGCAAAACGAATGGTGTTGTTGGTCGCCCAGCTGGTCTGGTCAACCGGGCCTTCGTTGCCCGCCTCGTCCACGCCGACGATGGCGACCACATAGTCCTGGTCATAGTCGAGATCGTAGAGCCGGGTAGTCTCGGTGCCGGTGCTGGACAAGGTGGCATAGGGATTCGCCGGCGCCGTTACGTCTTGAACTGCCGTGGCGGTGGTCACATAATCCCAGCTCTTGTACGCGTCATTGATAAAAAACGTGTCTCTGAAATATGCCGGGACTGCCGCCGCCGCCTCCGGTACAAGGCTGGCGTTGTAGGGCGAGTAGTAGACCTTGTAGCTCTTCCATGGCGAGAGCAGGTTTTTGTTATCGTTGCCCCAGCTCGGATACGCGGCATTCCCCGGATCGTCCGGTCCGATTGTGATGGGGGTTTTCTTGTTCCACTGCAGGTCGAACTGTGTGGTGGGATCGTCCACAGTATCCGTCGAAGCCTCCAGATCAGGCACCTTTATTGGAGGGGTGCGGTCGATCCTCGCCGCGAGCGACCGGACCGTGCCCATGCTCCGGTCGTCGTCTCGATCCTGATCGCCGTCGATGGAGAAGACATACCCTTCGAGCAACCCCTGCTGATCCTGGTCGGCGGAGAGATCGATGACCTTGTTGGTAACGTCCGCCGCTGCCGACACGCCGATATCCGGAGCGGGGGACGGGAGCGAGGTGGTGATCCTAGAAGGCGAGAGGAACCGGTATTCATCGATGCCAGAGAAATCGTCGACCGCCTCCGTCCACGAAATGTTCAGTTTGTTGGTATTGCTCCATTCCGGCATGGGCATGACGTTGAGGTCGTCGAGATAGACCTGACTGTCGCTCTCCACCCGGAACAGCCGGAGCGTGACCACGCCGGACAGGTTGAGGTCGCAGGCATACATATCATAGCCAAAAGTCGTGTATGAATTGGTGATGGTCTTTGTGGCCTTGGTTGTCCATATGCCTGCTTCTTTGGACTGCACGAGTACGTCCACGTTGGCGGCGGCCTCGTTGCCGGCTCGGCTGGCCATGAAGCTCAACGTCCGGGGCGAGTCCGACGGCGGCAACTGGACCCAGGACCCTCCTATAATATTTTGATTGAGCCCAATCCGCTGAGAGCCGGAATACTTCTCACCACTACTAAGGTAAATATCTTTGAATTCCCACTCTCTTCCATTGATAGTCCATGGCTCATTGAGTGTTTTGAATGCGTTCGGCCAGCCGACGTCGTCTCCCACCTCCGCCTCGAACGAGGTAAAGAGCGTATCGCTGGGGTCCATGATCCCTTCGATATTCACCAAGCTGATGGCGGGTCCGCGGATATCGTCGTCGAGCACATCGAAGAGACCCACCTGAGTCTCCAGAATGCTCCAGTCGGCTGTACGATCATCGTCCGAGTCCGGAATCCTCACCCTCACCGGCTTCGGGCCGGCGGCCATCAAGGCGTTGATCGTGTCGGAGGAGAAGTCGCCGTTGGCGAACGTCCAGTAGTTGTTCAGGATCTGATTGGTCGCCGTCTGCACCGTCGACAAAGACGAGTTGTAATTGGCGAACTGGCCGACCACGGCACTGCCAAGGTTGAAGTTCATCACCGAGTTGGTGGTGCCGGTGCTGCCGCGCGCCACGCCAGAATAGACATCGCGGGCGCCAAACACGAATTGCAGGTTGGTGGTGAACGACTGGGCCAGATCGGCATCGGTGACGCGGGTCAGGATGTTCGTGGCATTGGATCCCGACCGGCGCTCGATGTACCCGCGAATCTTGTCGCTGGGCGCGGTCCCGTTGGTCAACACGATGAACGGGACGTTCATCAACGCACCCGGGAAATTCATATTCACGGTCGCGGGCGCCACAGCGTCGTCGTCCGTGACGGTAAATTCAAAAGACATATTGGTTGTTCCCTTGTCGCCCTCCCAGCCGTCGTCATCCATGTCGCTGGCGCTGACGGAAATCTTCCAGGTGTCGAGACTGTTGTTCGCCTTGATGACGGTGAGGGTGTGGGCAAGGTCTCCCCAGACCTGCTGCGCGTCGCCATCGGCGGCGGGCTTGGTGCTGAACACCTGATTGCCAATCGCTTCCGTCCCGGCGGAATTGGTCAGCCAGAACTTCAAGCTGCTGACATCCACGCCACTCCAGGCATCCTTGACCTGACCTGCCACCGGGGCCCCCACCAGCATTTGGTGATCGGTGGGAGTCAAGCTGTCGAAGCCCCGGAGGGCCGGCGGATTGGGATCATCGTCGATCACGTAAAACTGCAGGTTGGTATTGATGGTCAACGCCCGGCGGACAGGAACCTGTTCCGCCGTGCTGCTGGCCGTCGCAGCCACCTTATTGCCGGTGGACGGATAGGTCTGGCCGGACACCGTGATGAAGTACTCGTCGCCGACCTTCCAACTGGCACCTTCGCTGATGAAATTGTCGCCGGTGAAGGCATTTACGTAATAGGACGTCGCGACGGTGCCTCCGTTGTTGCCGACGAATCCGGTGAAGAGTTTATCGAACCCGAGGGGATAGGACGTGGCGCCCACCTTAGCCAGGGGGTCCCAGTTCGGCATGGCATTGCCCAAACCCGACAGGTAGGCCGAAGCCGTGTTATTGGAGCTGACGGTATTGGTGAGGAACAGGCCATAGGGACTGGTCCATCGCACGGCGACATCGATATAGTGGGCGTCGTCGTTCAATTCCGCATCGGTAATGTTGGTCTTTTTGGCCGAGTTGGCCGAATAGGTCGCGCCGACGTAGATCAACTCCGGCAGGGGGCCCTCTTCCATCATCGCCAGATATTGCTCGCCATCGGCGCGCACCACCGAAGTCCAGTCCGACCCCAGACGGATTTCGTCGAAGTAGGTCAGGCCGATCTTGTTGCCGCTATCCGCACCGGCCGTTAAACGCACTCGATCAATGTTGTCCAACGAGGTTGTCACCGACACGGGCCAGACAGTCGGTTCCTCTGCGATCAGATCGGTCCCGCTCTTATAGGCCTTGGCCGAAATCACATCATCGCCGCTCGCATTCAACACCAGTTTAACCACGAAGATATAATCGTTGCCGCTCCCCTGCGACAGACTCTGGTCGGAAACCGTGCGCGTTCCGTCATCCAAGCCAAAGAGGGTGCCATACCCGTAGACATTGCCAATGAACATCTCGGTGTTACCACTGCTGTTGATAAGTGCCAAGCCGGCATAATTATAGTCTCCGCCGTACTGGAAGTTCATGCGGAAAGAAAGGTAGTAGGTGCCGGAACTGATCTCATCACGGTCATCGGCAATATACCTCGTGGCGCTGATGTCGCGGTCATCGTTGTCCGCCCAGAATTTAATCTTGTTGTCGCTGTCCCAGGCCGCCAAGGACGTGTCATCGCCGGGTATGCTGCCGCTGTCCCAGACCGCCGCACCGTTCGCATCATTATAGCTATCGCTGACGCCCCAGTTGCCGTTCCAGCCGGTGCCGCCCGTGCCGGAATAGTTGTTGATGCCGCCCGACAGGGGATAGCATCCGTCATAGAGCAACATCTCGCTGGTGACCAGACTCACGCTGCGTGCCACGCCCTCAGAGTAGTAGTTGTTGTTGCGGGTGAAGAACTTGTAATGGACGGTCTGCCCCGCCGTAAAGCCACTGTGGTAATAGTAGGTGCTGTCATATTCGTTCGCCAGCAGGATGGTATCACCACTGCCTTGCACACCGGTGGAGTAGGCGGTGCCATCCTCGGGTGCAAACGTCACGGCGGATCCGACCCGATAGGCCACCAGCACGGAGAACGGGGACCCATTGTTGACAAAGCGGGTCCAGTTGAGGTTCGCCGCAGTGTTGCCGGCCATGCCGACGGCGGGAGACGGTGGACCCAGGGTGGAGCAGGAGTACGGATTGGCGCTGGCGGAGACCTTCAGGTATTTCCGGTCCGGGGATTCGTAATTGTACTCGAAGGCGCGGAAGTAATAGGGCGTGTCCTTTTCCAGCTCGGTCAGGTTGATGGTAGGTTTTTCGTCACTCCCGTTGTAGATGGCATAGACGCCGTTCCCGCTGGCGACTTCCGTTCCCGTGGTTTCATATTCCGCATTCGCGGTATACGACGCATTGTCGGTCGGCGTCCAGGTGATCTCCGCCGTGCTGGCCACCACCAGCACGTTGTTGCCATTCCCCCCATTCACAGTGAGGGTCATCTTGTTCTGCGAAATGGTGCTGTTGTTGACGTTCAGGTTGGCAGCCTGCACGCTGGGCACATCGGTGGACTGGGAACCGCCCGCCTCCACAATCGCCGCCCACGAGTCCGCCACGCGCACCTCGTCGAATTGGAAGACGTTCCCCTTGCCACCGCAGGTGAACTGGACCGCGTTGATGCCGTCGGAATCGATCCGATCGCCGATGTCGATGTTGTTGATGGCCCAGGTTTCCGGCTCGCTGGTCGGGACGTCCTCGTCGCCATCATATTGGTAGATCAGGCCGCTGATCTTCTTGGAGGTAAAGTCGTAGCGGATGATGACCAGGTGGGTTTTGTCGCTGCCGCCCCAGAACGTCTCGCCGCTGGATACGGTGGTGGCTCCGTGGCTGGACAGGGCCAGCACTTCGCCGGCTCCCGTCGCGCCGCCCATGAAGGCCCGCTCCGCATCTACCCCGTCGGTCGTGTCAATCAGCGAGAGGCCGCAATACCACCCCGCGCCACTTTTGTCGTGACTCATCAGGGCCGCCGCATAGATCTTGCCGCTGGTAAAGGCCGGGAACGGGCGCCGGGCTGTGAACGCATCGCTTTCGGCATCCGTGGCGGACATCTGGACCTTGTTGCCGGCGACGGCGGGATAGCCCGCGGGGGAATCCTTGCTGCCACTGACGAGCGTGGGCTCATAGGTGGTTGGATAGGTGACCGACCACGCGTCACTCCAGCCGGTGCTGGTGCTGTCGTCGCCATCTTTTCCACTCAGGTTGCCGGTGTAGTTGAACTGGTCCTTGATGACGTTAAGCGGCTCCGTGGGTTCCCAGTCGGTCGGGATCGTGCCATCGGTCTTGTAGTTGCAGGTCGTTGGCGTGCTGACATCCTTCCAGCGGAACGGGAAGATGGTGAAGTGGTAGGCTGTACCAGCCCCCAGCCCGTACACCGTGGCGCTGGTGGCCGTGCCGTCGGTCACGATCGCAGCGACCGTGCCATCGCCGACCGCATCGCCCACAGCATATCCCTGGCCATCTGCGGGCGCGCCGGTCGAGGCGGTGCCCACCCGTTTCAGGATGATATAGCCGTCTGGTGCAGGTGAGCCGCCGGACGCCACCCAGGTCAAGTCCAATTCAGTGGAAGAGGCCGGGTCGGTGGCGTTGGCATTGAAGTCAGTGACAGGGTTCGCCGGCTCCGTCGAGAGCGTATAGCGGTCGGCGATGGGCGCATCGGCCAGACGATAACGAATGCCAAAGGCGCCATAATCGAGATATTCGTAAGCAGCAAACTGGTACAGGCTGGCCGGGCTCAGGCCGGTCACCGGAACCGTGGTGCCGGTGCCGTTATAGACCGCGCGTGAAGCGGTGTCGACCAAGTCACCGGATCCGAGCGTGGCATTGGCGGTGTAGTCCACGTCATCCTCCGGCTCTTCGGCGGGATCGATGGCGTTGGCGACCACCAGGACATTGTTCCCGTTGCCCCGGCTCCACCCCAGTGTCAGCGAGTGGGTGCCCCAGGCTGTCACTTCCAGCGACGGCGCCGGTTCAGTCGGCGGTTCCAGAGGCGAGGTCGCTTGATCGTTGGGATTATCAGTGGCGACGCTGGTGTTGTAATTGATGAACGAACCACTACCCTTATACTCAAATACACGGAAGCGGTACAGGGTGTCCGGATTGAGGTCGGTGACGGTCACAGAGTTATCGGTTCCGGTTTCGTTAAACACGATCTTGCTGTTGAAACCCTGATCGGTGGCGGCGGAAAAGTCGTTGTCCACGCCGGACGGCGCCACGCCGTCAGTCGGCTCCCAGCCGGTTCCCGTACTGGTCATATCATAGAGGTCTGCGATTTCCGTCAGAGTAAGAGCGCGATCAAAAATCATGGGCTCGCTCAAGGAACCCTGAAAATTGCGGAAGCTGGTGTTGCCGGGATTGCCGGCGAAGCCCAGGACATTGCCCGACGCCGTATTGCCGATGGCGCCCACACCGGAGTCCGTATGTACCAGTTGGCCGTTGAGATAGAATTTGGAAGCCGTCCCGTCATATGTCCCGACCATGTGCACCCATTGGTTCTGGATCTGGGCCGTGGTTATCCCGGTTTTCCCTTCTGCAAGCCGCCCATCGACGGCCCAGGAGACCTCGTCATCGGTATGCAAATGCAGGCAATAGATGGAAGTCCCGATTTCCGCGCCGTCATTCGCTCCCCGGAACACGATGTAGTCGTAGGCGGTATCCAGCTTGGTGCTGTAGACCCACAGGGAGACGGAAAACGCGGTGGGCGCGGCATCCCCCAGAGGCATGTCATCCACCTCCAGCAACTGGCTGGTGCCGCTGAACGTCAGGGCCCCGGCATCACCACGGGTGGTCCAGGTCGGGCTGCCTACAAATGCGCCGTCATTCCCATTCACCGTTGCATCGGCCACCGTGGATCCCGACCCTTCCTCCATCAGCCACGCCCCGGCGGCATCCAGCTCGGTGGCGACCACGATCCGTCCATCGCCATCGCCATTGGTCCACTCCACATCCATCGAGGTGGTGGCGACATTGTCGAAGGTGATGTCGGTAGCCTGGGTCGGCTCAGCGGCCAGCGCAAAGAAGTTCGCCGTCGGTTTGTCGCCCGTGCGATAGCTTTCCGCTCCGTCGGAGGACCCGTTGAACATATAGACCGCAAAGTAATACTTGGTGCCCGGTATCAAGTTGGAGACGTCCACGCTGGTCCCGCTGCCCTTGTACACCACGAAGGTGTCCGACCCCAGATTGGCCCCGCTGCCCAAGACCGAATTGGCGGCGTAGGTGGTCTTGTCGGACGGATTCTCGAGGCTGCTGGCGCTTGTGGTGGCTTTCATCGTCACCAAAGCATAGGTGCCGTCGCCCAGGGTCCAGTTCAATGTTGCGGTGGTCGTGCCGATAGGATCGGCGACCAAATCACTGGCTACCGGGGTGCTCGGGGTCGTGGCCACCGTGGTCTGGCTGAACGGGTTGCCGGTGGCCTCGGTAGTGAGGAAGTTCGCCGTGGTCCCCAGCGTGCCACTATACTCGAAAACGCGGAAGTGGTAGATCGTGTCCGCCGTCAGACCGCTCAAGGTTGTGATGGGTCCGCTGCCCACGTTCACCACGTAGTTGCCCGTGCCGATCTGCGTGCCCGAGCCAAAAGTCAAATTGCCCGAATAGGTGGCACCGTCCAAGGGGAAGCTATCCACCTCGCTGCCCTCTTTCACCACCAGGATGCGGCCATCCCCGCCGCCGTCCGTCCAGTTGAGGGTGGACATCGTCGCTCCGGCGTAACTGCCGATCGTGATGTCATGGGCCTGCGTGGCGGGCTGGGCGGCATGGGTTGTCGCGTTGGCGGCCAGCGCGGAATCGGTCTTGTAATTGTAGGTCGCGTGGCCCGCCTCGTCGTCATACTTGTACGCGTAGATCTTGTAGTAATAGGGCGTGTTCGCGGTCATCGTCCCATAGCTGTCGGTTGTCGAGCCCGAGCCATCGGCCGTGCCCGCATAGACCACTGTTCCTCCCGCGCCCAGCGGGTCGCCTTGTGCATAGACCGTGCCGCCCACGGGGACCGTCCAGCCCGAATCCGCCGTCTGCCGCACGATGATGAACCCGCTCTCGCCGGTCGCATCGCCCCAGGCCAGATTGATGCTGGAGATGGATGCCGCCGTGGCCGTGAACGAGGCCGGATGCGCCGAGGGTTCCGTGCTCAGTGTGTAGGCGCTGTTCGGGTTGCCCGACCCAATGCCCGTGAAATAATTGGCCGAAACGCCGGACCCGTTAAATTCAAACACCTCCGCGTAATATTCCGTTTCCGGAGCCAGCCCCGTTACCGCGACCGATGCGCCATCGCCCATGTAAACGATTTTGCCATCGCCCAGAGCGGTGCCCGAGCCGCTGAAAACACTGTCTGCCGAATACCCGGTCGCACCATCCGTCGGCGCGCCACTGGGCGCCGCATCCGCACGCAGGATGACCAGGCTGTCGCTACCGTTGCCGCCACTCCACTCGACCGTCATTCCCCCCACCGTGCGCGATGTAAAGACAACGGTATTCGCCTGCTCGGTCGGTTCACGGATGAAGACCAGTTGGATATTGTTGCCGTCCTGCTCCACGCTGAACTGCCCGGTACCGAGATCGGGCGTAAAGCCCGTCACGTCCACGGCAAACCGTTCATTGCTGAAGCCGGACACCGACGAACCGCTCAAGATCGTCCAGGCATAGCTCGAGGACGAGCTGAATCCGGTCGGATTTCCCGTCAGATAGATTGTGAAGGTGCCGCTGGCGTTGACCGTCAGCGCGCCGGTTCCCGAAACCAGGTCCCACTCCGTTCCCGGCGTGCCCGCGACGTTGGCGATGTCGAAGGTGTAGCCACCGCCGGCGCCCAGGGTGATGGCCGCCGCGTTCAGGGTGGACTCCGCGCCGGTGCTGTTGCCCGGGCTGACGCGGCCGTTGATCGTCAGGTTGCCGACCGTGCCCGCGCCCGCCAGCGTGCCCGCGGCCCCGACCGTGTGCGCCGAACTGGCCGACGACCCGCTCACGAGCAGCGTCCCGGCATTGATCGCGGTTGCGCCGCTGTAGGTGTTCGCGGAGCCGGAAATCGTCAGGGTGCCCGAGCCGACCTTCGTCAGCGCCAGAGTGCCCGACCCGTTTTCGATCAACCCGGCGAAGGTCGTGTCGGTCGTCTGGCTGACGGTCAGCGTCTGGGTTCCGGTGACAGACTTGCGGAGAGCGGTCCCGCTGGCGCCGGTCAGGGCGCCGATGGTCACGTCGGCATTCACCTGCAAGACGGACGTTCCGCTCACCGTGACGGAATTGGCGCTGGAGAGCGCGCTTGCGCCGCCCAAACGGAGCGTGCCGGTGCTCACGGTTACATTTCCGGAGTACGTTGCGTTGTCGGCCGTCAGGACCAGCACGCCAGCCCCGGTCTTCGTCAGTGCACTGCTGCCGGTCACCGCGGAATTGATGGTGAAGGTCGGAGTCGCACCCACAGAGATCGTGGCGCCGCCTGCACCCAGCGTGACGCCGCGGTTTGCGCTGAACGACGGAGAACTCCCCACGTTGACGGCCAGCGTGGCCCCGTTGATCGTCAACTGGTCGGCAACAACGCCGACGGGCACGTCGCCCAGACGGGTCTCAGCCGTTTCGAACTCGAGCGTGCCGTTGTCGATGATTATTTTGCTCGAAAACCCGGAACTGATCCCGGCCAGCTTGACCGTGCCCGTGCCCACCTTCGTCAGCGTGTCCGAGCCGCTGAACACGCCATCGAAGGTGATGTTACCGCTACCGCCGATGGAGCTGGCGCTGCCCAGCGTGACGGGCTGGGTGCCGAGCGAGGCGGCCGTGCCGCTGCTGTTGATCAGCGCACCGCCGGAGCTGATACCCGTTCCATTGAGGGTGACCTTGGAATTCCCAACCGCCGTGCCATTCAGGTCCAGGACAGCCCCGCTGGCCACAATCGTATCGGCCCCGCTGGCCCCCGTGGCGCCCAACGCACTCGCATGGCCGACCTTCAAGGTGCCCGCATTGACAAGCCAATCGCCACCGAGACTGTTGTCGCCGGAGAGGATCAGCGTACCGGATCCAGTCTTGGTCACATCCTTGGAGCCATCCGCCTCGTTGATCGCCCCGCTCAGGGTCAGATCCCCCGAGGGCACGCCGAGGGTGCTGTTGGCGTCCAAGGTAATCGCCCCGCTTACACTCGCCGCCGTCGCGCTGTTGTTGTAGAGCACGCCGCTGCTGGAAATGCCCGTGCCACTGAGGGTCAGCGCTTCCGCGCCCACGGTCTTGCCGTTGAGATTCAGGGCCGCGCCGCTGGCGACCTCCGTGCCCTCCGCCGTGTCGCCCAGGCCCGCGTTGTTTCCAAGCGTCACCAGGCCGGCGCTGATCGTCAAAGTGTCCTCAAACGTGTTGGCGCCGTTCAGGTTGAGGGGCCCGGTGCCGGTTTTGGTCAGCGTATAGTCGCCGGAGATCACCCCGCCAAACGTCAGCCCGGCCGTGGAGCCAAGCGCCCATTCCTGGGCAGCGCCCAGGACGATGGCGTTGTTGAACGTATGGGCCCCCGCTGCGCCTGCGTTCACCGCGATGCCGTCCGCTCCGATCGTCAGCGCACTGCCGGAGAACGTCAGGGCATCGTCCGCCAGAAGGTTGAAGACCACGCCCTGGATGCTCTTGGCCGCCTCCAGATTGAGGCTCGTGCCAGAGTCGGTGCGGGTATAGAAGGTCGCCGTGTCCGAAGCGCCGGGCAGGGTATCCGAACTCCAGTTAGCGGCCGTGCCCCAGTTGCCGTTCACGCCGCCGCCGACCCATTCCCCGATGTTCGCCGCCGTGGTGCTTTCCGAGGCCCCGGTGCCTAGGGCGGTTTCCACGCCGTCACCGTTTTTGGCCTTCACTTGGAAGGTATATTCCGTATCCGGATCCAAGTCGGTCACGGTGAGGGTGTCCCAGATTGCTTCGGTCTGCCACACCTCCGAGGCGCCCAGCGTGCCGTCGTCCTGCACGTATTCTTCCGTGCTGCTTTCGTAGATGGCAAAAGTCACGGAGACCGGGTTCCCGTTTGCGTTCACGTTCACGTCCAGGCTGCTCGTCGTCGAATTGTTCACCGTCGGAGCCGATGGCACAATCGCCAGAGTATACAGGCTGGCCGTCGCGCTGAAGGCGGTCTCGATGCCCGGCGTTCCGCCCGTGCCGTTGCGCGCGATCACCTTGAACGTGTACTCCTGATTGACAGTCAGTCCGGTGACGTTTTGGGTGCCCCAGGTGGCGTCTGTCTGCCACTCCGGATCCGTATCCAACGTGCCGTCGGCCTGCACGTAGTCCCCGCTCGTTTCTTGGATGGCAAATTCGGTGACGGAGGAGTTGCCGTTCACATTCACGTCCACCGATAGCGAAACCGACGACACCGCCGCCACCGTCGGCGCGCTGGGCGCGGCAGCCAGGGTCCAAAAGTCGAGTTCCGGCGTGGACAAGGTCGTGCCCCACCGGTTCATCGCGTAGGCCACCCAGTAGTAGCGGGTGTTGAGATCCAGCGTTGTCAGGTCGTGCGTAAAGGCACCGGTGGTTCCCGATTTGACCGTCTTGTTGTCGCTGATGCTCACGCCACTGCTGGTCTTGTAGCAGAAGCCGCGCTCGGTGATCGTGCCGTTGCCGGATGTCACGTTGCCATTCAGCGTTGCGCCGGTACCGTCGATACCGGTGGCAGCCGAGGAGGTCACCGTCGGGACCCTGCCGCAGTGCAGGATCAGCGCGCCGCCGGAGATTTCCAGTTCCGCGGACGCCGCCCCATCGGACTTGCCGTCGCCGCCCAGCGTGACCGTCGTGGGTGCCGTGCCCGCCACGCCGCTGGCAATCAGCGTGTAGCTGCCGTTGGCCAGCGCGCCGCCGGTGATCGTCACGTTCACGGTGTTGCCGCTCGCGAGCGTCAGCGAGCCAGCGCCCGAGACGGCCAAGGGCTCACCACCCGAGCTGCTGAACGAACTGAAGGTGATCTCACTGTCCGTGGCCGTCGCGAGATTGATGCCGGAGTCCGTGGTGAGGGTGGACGGGGACCCGGTGCCGGTACCGGCGATGGTCAAGTCCTGTCCGCTGGCCAGGGTCAAGGTGCTCGACAAGCCCGCCACGCTGAACGTGGCCCCACCCGAGATCGCGATGACCGGCGAACTGGCGATGGCCCCCGAAGTGCTCAACGCCAGCGTGCCTGCAGTGATCGTCGTATCCCCGGTGTACGAACTCGCCGCACTCATCGTGAGCGTGCCGGTGCCACTCTTGGTCAGACCGCCGGATTTCGTGGCGCCCGAGCCGACATTGCCGGTGATGATCGTATCCCCTGTGCCCGTGACTGTGAGTAAATTCACGCCATTATCAATGGCTCCCAACGTCAATTCTGTGGTTGCGCCGCCCTCGGTCACATCAAATGTGGGAGCGCCGGTAAGGGTTATCGCGCCAAACGTGACACCTGCTGTACCGCTGCTGACGCCGCTGCCGGCTTCGAGACTTAATGTCTGAGCTCCAATACTCATGGTGCCAAACGTATAGAGCCGGGCTGCCGAACTATCGGAGTCCGCCGTGATTGTGGATTCGGCAGACACGATGACATGGTTCCCCTGCCCTACAGTGAAATCTCTTGAGTCTGCTGACCCAAAGACCAACTTCAACGCGCCGCCGTTCAGCGTCAGCTGCTCCGAAGTTGCCGAACCTAACGCCAACGCACTGTCTTCGATCTGCAGCGTTCCTGAGTCGAGTGACCAGCTACCGATGTAATCACTATCTTCGGTTAGCTTGACCGTTCCGGAACCGGATATTTGTATTTCAGATGCTGAATTTCCGCCTGTAATATCGTCCGCACCATTCCCGATGGTAAAGACATCGCTGGCGCCTGCCGCTTCAAGGGTCACGGTGGCATCGTTGCCGATCGTGATGTCAGGACGTGACGTGTTGCTGCCCACAGAACGGAAGGTACCACCGTCATTAAGCTTTACTAATGGACCTCCATCGAGGGTCAAGCCTGGTCCATTCAGCTCCAGCGTACCTCCACTGTTGATGATAACATCGCAGCCACTGGTCCCGAACGCATCGCCGTCTTCAATGGAAACAACACCGGCACTGATTGTGACATGTCTTACTGAAGAATTCCCGTTTGCTGCGGCGCTTAACACCAGGGTTCCGCTTCCTGACTTGGTCCAGGTGTAGCTTCCGCCCAAGGCACCCAATGTTAATTCTGCATCTGCTGCGACAGTAAACACAGAATCATCAGCTGATAGTGTAGTGGTGCCAAAGGTCAGCCCCGCCGTACCGCTGGTTCTGGATGCGTCATCGTTTACAGTCAAGGTGTCTCCAGCCATGCTCAGTGTACCCAGCGTATGAGTGACTCCGGCCCCGCTCGTTGAGCGACCGGACTCGATCGTCACATCCGCCGAAACCGTCGTGTTGTTTCCAAAGGTCAGGCCCGTGTCATTCAAGAGTTCGAGAACGGTTGAGGCCGTGCTCAAGGTCAGGTCCCCGGCCCCAAGGGCATTCGCGTGGGAAGTCGCCCGCAATGTGCCGCCGCCCAACGTCAGTCCACCGCTGAAGCTGTTGTCACCGGAAAGAGTCAGGGGGCCGGTCCCTGTTTTATCCATACTGTAAGCGCCCGATATATTTCCGCCGACCGTCAACACAGAGGTTGATGCATTCTCCCAGCTCTGATTCCCGTCGAGAACAATGTTATTCGCAAAGGTGTGCGCGGCCGAACTCGCTACCACCGAGATCCCGTCAGCGCCGATGGTCAGGGCACTTCCGCTGAAACTGAGCGGAGTCGTGGCGCCACTCAGGAACGTCATGCTGTGAATGGAATAAGTGGTATTCAGGGCAATACTCGAACCCGAAGAATTGCCGGTGTAGAACGAGGCGTCATGGGCTGATCCCGGTATCGTGTCGTTGCTCCAGTTCGCCGCCGTATCCCAGTCATCATTACCGCCGCCGCCATCCCAAATGCCGCCCGTAATGACCGTGACGCTCACAACATCATCGACGGTGTTGTAGTTCGCCGAATCCGTCGGCGTAAACCGAACGTCCTGATCGGCCGTACCGACCGATGGGGTTGTCGCAGGAGAAATGAAGGCAAAAGAACCCGCCACCGAGGCGGAGCCACCACTCAATGTGGAATCACTCAATGCCTCACCCTGGAGAATATCGGATGCGGTCGGCCAGGTCGTGATGGTCGGCGTCGCTTTCGTGATCGTTCCCACGGTGTCGGGCGTGTAGGTGTAGCTGTAGTTATTACCGCTGTTACCGTCCGTCACGACCAGGCTAGAAGGCGTCATTGTCTTGGACGTGCCGACGTTCGCGGTGTCATAACTCTGTGTCCAGGTCGGTGCAGAATCCCCCGACTGGATGACACCCGAGGTAAGCGTCGCCGCTGTCGCTGAAGTCGTATCACCGTCATAGGTCTTGCTGGCGGTTGCTGCGGTAATCGTCAGCGCGCGCGCCGTGATCGTCGCAGATCCACTGGCTCCGGTCAGCGTGTAGTTGGCCTGGTCCGCCCCACCCAGAGCCAGAGTCCCCGGCGAAGAAATAGACGGCGACCCAACGTTCTTACTGGCCAATGTCGCCGTTCCGGACGCCACCGTCACGTCGTCACTGCCTACTTGATTGTTCACCGTGAGGATTGAATACACAGCGTCTGTCGTTCCATCATACGTCCGGCTACCGGTCAAGGTAACCGCCAACTGATTAATCGTACTCGCCGTCGTCGCAACGTTAGCGCTAGCAGCGTCAGAACTGGATAGGACAATATTGCCCGACTTGGCACCGGCCGAAGCCGTCGCCGACAGACGAAGGTAAACAGGGGTGCTGGCAATCGTGCCGGAAGAACCCACCGTCACCGTGGCCCCGAATCCGCTGCCGGAAGACAGCGAAACCTCGAACCCGGAAGGCGGCGTGACCAGGATTCCCGCCGTCATATTGGCACCCGACACGGAAAACGTGGTTGGTGGCGCCGAAGCCGTGCCGTAGGTCGTGCTCAACGCCCCCGGCGTGCCCGAAGAGGAAATGGTTGGGGTGGCTGTGTCCACTTCTTGATATCCCGAATTTTCGCTCGTGCCGCAGTCATTTACTGCCCGCACCCAGTAGAAATACGTGCTCGAAGGGTCCAACCCGATCACCGGATAGGTCGTCACGTTCCCGAGCGCCAGATCCTCGTAATCAGGACTCGTAACGTATATCGGCGTTCCGCCGGAGACGGTGTGTGCGTGCGGCGTCATGTCCGCCACATCGGCACTGGCGGGAATGGTCCATTCCGACGCCGTCCAAGTCGTAGAGCCTGAATTGATATCGGAGTCGCGCACGGCATGGGTGTCCTCGTATTCCCAGGCCTCACCGGTGCCATCCGTGTTTAGAGCGCCATAGATATCCACAAGTGTTCCGGCTGTATGATCATCGCCCGAATAGAGGAAATAAGCATCATCGCCATTCGCATTGATGTAGCCATGCCCTTGCTCGGGGTCTTCACCATACGCCGTATTGAAGCCCGCCACACTATAGGCAATAATGAAGGTGGCCCCGTTCGTCGCGATGCCCGAGAGCTGGATATCGTACCAAGTCCCACCATTGACCTGCTTGCTTAGATACCAGGTGGCCGTGCCAAAGTTGATGTCGGCTCCACTGGCATTGTAGAGTTCCACAAAACGCGCACTGATGTCATCGCCCGGATCCGTCACTTCGGAGATGAACAACCCGCCGGCGCTGCCTACGCTTGTCATTACGTCCAACTCGTAACTGGTGGCACCGGAAGAGGCCGCCCAGTTGGCGGTGAAACCGCTGCTCGTAACGTCGGATTCTGCCGACACCGTCGGCGCGGAAGGCACCGAGGTCACCGTCACCGCCAGCGTGCGTGCCGAGCTGGAGCCACAGGAGTTGTCTGCCGTCACCGAAATGTTGCCGGACGAAGAGCCCATGGTCACCGTGATCTCTGTCGTGTTCTGCCCCGCCGTGATGCTCGCTCCGCTGGGTACCGCCCACGTGTAGCCCGTCGCCCCGCTCACCGTAGTGATCGAATACGTATTGCCGCTGGAGCCCGAACACACGGACGCATCGCCCGTGATCGTTCCCGGCTGCGCCGGCTTGGTGGTCACGCGAATGAATAGTTCGCCACTGGTGACCACCAGCGTTGCACAGCTGTCAGCGGCAATTCCATTCCCTGTGACCGTAACCGAAGGCAGCGTTGTCGCAACCACTGCCCCGCCGGTACCCTTAGAAATGATCTTGTAATCCCCCGCCCCCGCGGCCAAGGCCGTTCCATCGTTGTGGACCGTGACGGTTGTGGCGCTGTTGAGCGTCAGGTTTCCTCCCGTGATGGACAGCGGTGCGGTCACCGGGGACGAGGAAAAGTACGGGAGATTCAGGGTGGTGGACGTGGCCCCCAGCGTCAGCCCGTCATCGGCTCCCGCCACAATGGCGCCCGTCCCGGAGGCGCTGGGCCCCTGGAGGGTTAGGGAATTGCGCGTCAAAACGCTTCCAAGCGCAGAAATGTCAAACGTCGCGCCGGCGGCGATGGCAATTTGGGGGGTGTCATCGATCGTGCCGCTGGCACCCAACGCCAGCGTCCCCGCGCTGATGGTTGTGTTGCCGCTGTAGGTGCTGGTACCGTTAAGCGTCAGCGTGCCGCTGCCATCCTTGGTGAGCGTATTGGCGCCCGTGTTGATGGGCGTGCTGATGGTGACATGGCCCGAGCCGCCGAATGTCAGTCCATATGTCTCATCAATGGCGCCCGCACCGCTGATCGTCAACGTTCCGGAATCGGAATTGATGCGGGATGCGCCATCCAAATTGAAAAGGCCGGAAAGTGTATTGTCACCGCTGATGTTCCGCAATGCTCCACCCGAACTGATTCCATCGCTGGCCAAATGGATCTCCTCTGCCAAGGTAATGCCCCCGGCTATCTCCAGCGCCCCCCCGGCAGATACCCGGGTGGAATGATTGCCACCGCTGGCGGTATTACCCAATGCCTCTGCCACTGTAGCGCGAAGCGGACCCGCGGTGATATAGGTGTTGCCACTATAATCACTCGATGAGCTTGACAAGATCAGCCGACCGGATCCGGTTTTGTAAAGACGAGCGGCGGTGGCACCGTTGTATAGCCTGCCGGATAAAGTCAACGCAGTTGCCGCCTCTGTAACATGAATTGCACAGTAACCAGCGTTTCCTATTCTGACGATCTTGGGCGTTGAAGCCGTTGCTCCGGTATATCGAAGCGTGGGCATATCTGAACCTGTGTAGGACACATCGTTCCCCAGTCGAAACGCAGGTGTTGCATCACGTACGCCCAAGGGCTGATTGGCCGTCGCAGTCGAATTCACCGCGGCAATGCTCAACGTACCGCGCTCAATCCTCGGCTCGCTCAGAAATGTATTATTCGCCGTCAACGCCAATATGCCAGGACCTATTTTGGTCAGGGTGCGGCTTGCCGTTGCGTGAACTACACCGCTCAACGTCAATGTATCGCTTGCGCCATCCACGGCCACGCTTGAGGACGCCGCCAAGGTCACCGCTCCTCCGTATGTATTGTTGCCGCTCACGTTGCGCAATGCGCCCGCGCTGGAAACACCCGTGCCGCTCAACGACAGCGCTTCGGCCCCGATTGTAATGCCTCCGCTCAACTGCAACGCCGTGCCCGAGGCCACCGTCACGCCGCCAGCCACCGTTCCCAGCGCCGTGTTGTGGGCCGCGGACAGCACGCCGGCATTGATTGCGATGGCTCCGGTATAGCCGTTTGCACCGCTTAATGTTAGTGTGCCCGTTCCCGCCTTGGTGATCCCGCCACTACCGCTGACCACTCCGGTTTGCATCGTCACCGTCTTGCCGCTGGCCGCATCCACATTCAACGCTTGCCCGGCATTGGCGATGGCCCCGTTGAACGTCAGATTGCCTGAAACGGCTTTGATGCTCATCGGATCGGTCGCATCCCCCGTCAGCCCCACGCTGATGACATGGCTGGCAGTGGAATCGTTCTGGATCAGCGGATCCGTGCCGCCATTGTCCGTTAACGTCAGCGTCTGGTCGCTCAGCGTTCGCGCTGTGGTTGCGCCATCGTCAAAAAACAACTGGTGAACGATCAATCCGGATTTGTTTTGATACCAATTCGGAGCCTGCTGGTTGTTGTCGACCCGAATGATGCTGTTGTTCGCGGGCACGTTGTGCGCGGCACTCCCGTCCCACCAGTGCTGACTATCCCCGGTTCCATTGTAATCCCATTGCGCCGTATTGGCTTCACCCCGCCAACTATAGGTGGTGACATCGGTGGTGACGCTTTTGGATCCCGAGGCGGCAGCGGAATAGTAGTGGTTGTTTTCCGAGAACATCTTGTAATAGTAGGTGGTGCCTCCACTCACGGTATCCTCAAAGCTGGTGCCACTCCACGAGCCCTTCACAACGTACGTATCACTGCCAAGATTTTCGCCATCCGTGTAGGTGGCGCCGGGCGTTGGGGTCCAGGCCACATCCGAACCGGTGCGGCGCACAATCAAAACGTTTTTCGAGTTCCATTGACTCCACGCCAGATCGATCTTTGTGCTTGGGTAGGTCGAGTCCTTTGCTGCCGAACTGAAGGTGGGAGCGCCCAGGGCGCTGACGGTGAAATATGAATTGTCGCTCATACTCGATACGTTGTCTTCCACCCAATCTGAGTCGGCATAACAGGTGCCCCACCCGTACTGAAAGCGCCCGCCGTAATAGTGGTTACCGCTCGTTTTGAACTGCACCGTGTTGTCGCTGGTGAATTTCCATTCGTCGTTGGCACCGTTCGGCTGGTGGTAGTCTGCGCTGTAATATGTCCAGCTACCGCTGGGCGGTTTGATGCCGAAACCATTGTGCGTGCCGGTGCCGGTGTCTTCGTTGAACGCCCAGTAGATATCGTGCGTGAGATAATCACCCACATAGTAGTATTCTGGCGTGTTTCCTGAAGAATTTCGCGGAGTTCCACGGTCAAACAACGCGCTCCAAATGGCGCTGGCTTCCGTTACTGCTCCGGCCCAGACCGTCACCGCCAACACCCAAGGAATCAGCCAGGATCCGGATGCCCTGACTCGCCGCAAAGGGGTCAGTCCTTGATTTGTCGCATTTCGTTGTTTGGGGGGTGTGCCCGCGGGACGCATTGAAAAGAGATTGAAAAGTGTTTTCATTATTTATTCCTCCACCACGAGACGAACACGGAA
>Ga0075121_1000167_pt1 | contig 44688 bp, 48 predicted proteins | sample AntAceMetag02UKG_FD_69793 | JGI IMG/M metagenome (GOLD analysis project Ga0075121, IMG submission 69793) | Saline lake microbial communities from Ace Lake, Antarctica - Antarctic Ace Lake Metagenome 02UKG | ecosystem: Environmental > Aquatic > Non-marine Saline and Alkaline > Saline | place... | reverse complement strand
CAATAGCACCAAGCTTGTTTTCAGAACAAGTAGAACTTAAGAAAGAAACCGGAGATGGCAATGTCTCTTGTGTAATTTCTTATGACAAAGATGCCAAAGGATCTTTTTGTAAAATACCTGTTGAAGTCAAACTGACAAACAAAACAGATAAAACTATATACTTCGATGAAAAAAATATTTTTAAGAATTTAGACCTTACTGCCAGAAACCCTTATCAAGAATCACTTAAAGAAAGAATAAAGGATTTCATATCGGAGACGGCAGTACCTATTGCTGTTATTACAGGTGTTCTTGCAACAGTTATAGCCTTCTCAGGATGGTCTGCAAATAAATTTGTAAATCTTAAAGAAGAATTTTCAATACCTCTAAATTCTAATTTTTTTAAATTAGAAACCTGGAAAAATCCAAATACAACCCAAAGTGTGATCGCAGCAATGTCAGCATTTTTAGGAACCGGAACAAGCATATTCCTATTATCAAAAAATGATTCCTACAATTACAATGGCCATCTGCATGGAAACAAAACCAGTCTTTATCCTCCTGAGGTACATCATTTTGCTGGAACAAGAACAATACACGCCTGGGGATCAAAGAAAGAATTAGAAAAAAAACGCACAAAGCTTAATAATTACACAAAGTTTAATTATTAATTAAAGACAAACCCCTCTTAGTTATTTTCATAGATAACTAAAGAACACAAACCGTTAAGGGAGTGGCAACGCTCCCTTAGCAATTTTAAAATAAATGGAGTTATAATATGAATATAAATTTTAAAACAAAAAAATATCTTCTGATCTTTGTTTCTCTATTTTGTTTTACACAATCAAAGAGTTTTAATTTTTCACAAGAATTTGCACCAGAGCTCGCCTCACTAAAGACAGACTTAAAAGCAGTAGTGATAACAAGCGTCGCTGCATCTCTTTGTATTAAAGCCTATGATATCTGCAATTATTTTTATCAAAACAGTCCTAGAATCCAATATAAAAAAGCAAGAGATATTTATCGGGATGTAGCGAATAATGAGTTTTTATTACAAAATTCAGGGCTAAACTCAATAAAAGCAGAGATAGCTTTGGAAAAACAAACACAAAATCATACACTTATACATTATATAGAGCTATTACAGGGGCTATTTAATAAATTGAAAACAGCCAGTTCTCACCTTAATAATGCATATAAGAGCAATAAGCTTTGGGTTAAGAATAATAAATTAAATAATCGTATTGAAAATACCAAGCGATTAATCAAAGACAAAGCTGAATTCGTAATGGGCAGCTTTGATTATGACAAACAAAACAAAAGCTACCATAAGCTTTTAAAAAAAGCTTAGTACAAATTCTCCTGGCTTGATAAATACAGAAAAGTGCTTTAAAATATATGTTTTAGGGACAATGGGACAATATATAATTACACAATTAGCCAACACTAATGGCCGGGGGACTTTTTCTTATGAAAAAAACATCTATTACTTTATTCTTAAGCTCTTTCTTTATAATCTCAAATGCATATCCTATGGATGCAAATCTAGAAACCTTACGTAAAAAAGAACAAGATACACGTACAGGTGCAATATTTGGTGCAAAATTTACGGCCGCATGCGCCGGAATACACTTAGCTTCTAAGTATCTAGCAAATCCAGAAAGATTAGTTAGAATTTCTAATTTTTTGAAAAACTCAAAGAATAATATTGCAACCAGTTGCAAAGTAACTTCAGAATTCGCTTTTGGTATTGGGGTCTTAACAGGATTAGTGTGCGCATATCAGGCGTGGCAATATTCAAAAAATAAAACAATAAGAGAAACAACAGAAGCTTTCGCTCGAACCACTATAGTTGAATAAATAGAAGAATAAGTTATATTTTAAAAATAAAACTTATAATCTTTAAATTTTAAGAGGTACCGTCAAAATGGCTGAAAACACTAACGTAACTTTAGAAAAAATCGTATCTTTATGCAAAAGAAAAGGCTTTGTATTCCCTTCAGCTGAAATATACTCAGGCCTAAACGGAGTCTACGACTTTGGACCAATGGGTACACTCTTAAAACAAAACATCAAAAAGCTTTGGTTGCAATATACAAACAGCTGGCCAGAAGAAGTAGTTTTGGTAGATGGTTCAATTTTAGGTGCAGAGGCTGTATGGAAAGCATCAGGACACGTTGAGAACTTCTCTGATCCTATGGTAGACTGCCTAAATTGTAAAAAGCGCTTTAGATCTGATGAATTAAACCTAGAAAAAGGCTGCCCTTCTTGTGGCATTAAAAACTGGACAGATGTAAGACAATTTAAGCTTATGTTTGAAACACAACTTGGCGCAATGGCCGGTAATTCTTCAATTGCATATCTAAGACCAGAGACAGCACAATCTATTTTTATAAATTTCAAAAATGTACTTTCTACATCTAGAGTAAAAATTCCATTCGGTATCGCACAAATTGGTAAAGCTTTCAGAAATGAGATTACACCTAAACAGTTTTTGTTTAGAGTTCGTGAATTTGAACAAATGGAATTAGAGTTTTTCTGTAAACCAGAAGATACTGATAAATACTTTGATGAATGGGTACAAAGACGTAAAGACTTTTATGTAACTCTTGGCCTAAATCAAGATAAAATCAGACTCAGAGATCATGAAAAAGATGAGCTTGCTCACTATTCAAAAGCCTGCAAAGACGTAGAATACAATTTCCCATTTGGTTGGAAAGAATTAGAAGGTATTGCTAATCGCGTTGATTATGATCTTTCTCAACATATAAAACATTCTGGCAAAGACTTGGCCGTATATGATCAAGAAACAAAAGAATCATACATTCCTAATGTTGTAGAGTGTTCAGTTGGTGTTGACAGACTCTTTTTAACTTTATTATTTGATGCTTATCATGAAGATGAAGTTGAGGGTGAAACTCGAGTTAGCTTAAGATTTAATCCAAAGGTTGCACCTGTAACATGTGCTATTTTGCCTTTGTCTAAAAAACTCTCTGAACCTGCTGAAAAAATATATTTAGATCTTAAAAAAGCCGGTTATAGTGTTCAGTACGATCTCTCTGGTTCTATTGGCAAACGCTATAGACGTCAAGATGAAATTGGAACACCTGCTTGTTTTACTTTTGATTTTGATAGCCTAGAAGATAATAAAGTCACAGTACGTGATCGTGATACGCTAAAACAAGAGCGTATTAGTATTGATAAAATCAAAGAGTATTTAGAAAACTTACTCAAGTAAATAATTTTAAAGCCCCTGTAAAAGGGGCTTTTTTTTTATAATATTTCTTTTTATTTATCTTTTTTTTCTGTAAAATACTTTTCCCCCCTAAATTTTATATTAACAAAAAGTAATAACAGGAAACCTATATGAATAAACTAAAATCTTTATTTTGTCTTATTATACTCTTTTCTTTAAACAGTTTTAGTTCTATTTCTTGTATGAAACACAAACCTGTATCGTTTCTAGAAATTTACAAATTATTTCGCAGCCTCAATCTCGCATTAAGCCCCATAGAAGAACAATGCGAGACACTTATGACCTTGAGAAATGCATTTATGCTAATACCGCATAACGATCCTGCAAAACCTGAACAACATGAATACCTAAAATCACTTATAGAAAATGAACTGGAAGTCAACAACCATCTTATAAGCATTCGACCTTAAGCCGGTACTCCCCATCCTTAGATTAAAATACAATAAGATTTATTTTTTTATTTTTTGCTGTAAACTCTCTTTGTAATTGAAAATAAAATATTACAAATCTCTTATAAACCATATTGCCGGGAATTTTATCATGAACAAAATAAAATATCTTTTTTGTTTTCTCACCCTTTTATCTCTAAAAAGCTTTGACTCTATTTATTGCATGGAGGAGGATGCACCCTCTCCCCAAGCAAAACCATCCCTAGAAGATTGTGAAGCTAAAACAAATAAGTGTCTCAAAAAAAGAGAGGAAGCCTCTTCTCCTGAAAGACAACACAAATATAGCTTTAAAATCATAAAGCTAATGCAACTACTTAGAGAGGAACTCAAAATCAGGGAAATGGGCAATAGTGATTATATTCTCAGGGCTTGGCAAAGCCTAACAACCGAAAAAAATGAACTTATCAATATTCTTCCAGGACTATGCTTAAGCGAGAAACTTAAAGCAATCCATTCCGTTACGGACGGCCTTAGGAACCTTATCCCTAGATCTCAAGAAACTAATAAACCACGGTTAGAAACCCTAGATTTAACGCTCAAGCTAGAAATAATGGAGCTAGATACTCTTGAAATAGAAATTAGGCATGAAGCAGAAATCGACGAGCTAAATACAAAAGTAAACTGGCTCACCATAACGATGAAACAAATACTTAAAAGGAATCATAATGAATAAATTAAAATATCTTTTATGTTTTCTTACACTTTTATCTATAAACAACTTTAAAAATAGCTACTGTGGAAAAACAATGAAAACGTGGCTACATATTCCTCAACCTAGTGTTCAAGACTTATTACATGCTTATCCTATATTAAAGTTTAAGGCCTATCTTAAAATGATAAAAGAAGACTATACTCTACTAGAAAAAGCAATAAATTTATTCCACCAAGATCCAACTCTAGAAAATATTAAAGAAGTCAGAAAACATCTCTCAGTTTTAGAGTCCTATTCCATAATGCTAAGCAAACAGCTAGATTTATATCCAGATCTGAACAACAATGTTGAAGGTATGAATTCCATGATAGAATTAACTCGCAAGATACGTACTATAACAGATCCTATCATGCCAAAACTTAAAGAATTAGAAAGCACAAATCTTCTATAAACCATATTTCCGGGAGTTTTACCATGAATAAATTAAAATATATTTTTTGTTTCCTAATACTTTTATCTCTAAAAAGCTTTGACTTTGCTTATTGTATGGAAGAGGAGGATGCACCCTCAACCCAAACAAACCCATTCCTACTAGATAACAAAATTGTAAAACTTTTTGTAGAAGGAGCAGAACTTCAAATCAAAAATTTACCTGACAATGAAGTAGCAAGAAAACGAATTATTATGAATTTAAAACGCACAATAGAAGAGCTTCTTAAATCAAATAGCCCATATCAAGATAGGCTTACAATTTTAAAGGAACAATTAACAATTGCTTTTAGGGAAATATGTGCTAAAAGTAATTTGGAATTTTTGTTATCAAAAGGCATAGAGATAAAAGCAACAAAACCATCCCTACTAAACAACAGAACTATAGAATTTTTTTTAGAAAAAGCAGAGCTTCAAATCGGATCCTTACCTAACGATGAAGTAGCAAGAGGACGAATTATTGTACCCTTAAAATGCGCAACCGAAAAGCTTCTTGAATTAAATAGCCCATATCAAGATAGGCTTACAATTTTAAAGAAACAATTAACAATTGCTATAAGGGAAATAAATGCTAGAAGAAACGGGTAGTATTAGCCCTTACAGGGCTAATACCAAACCCTCGACAAACTTTTAAAAAGCAACACCGGCCTTGCACCACAAAGCCCAATTAGCTAAAGCATTACGATCAGCAAATTCATAAGAACTAGCAATACCAAGCATCCAAGGACGTTGATATCTCTTAAAGATATAACCTAACCCCAAATAGGCTTTATGTGTAACTTGAGACTGGCTAGCAGCACGTTGCAAGTCAAGATCACTTGCACTGATCGCCTTTGCACCCTGAGCATCTTGTGCAACATTAAAATAACCATGAGCAGCAATAGTGCCTGATTCTAAAGTTGTAACGTTAAGATTATTTTTAGCGATAGCATATTGATCATCAGTCCAAGAATCATTAGTTAATGTTAAAGACTCAGCTTCTTTCCAAAAGAGATTATAACCAAGATCTAGAGTAAAACCCTTATTGGTATAATTAATATTAAATATGGTATCAAGCTGTGCACCAGAACGGGCATGAACATTTATAGCCAAAACATTGGCAGCAGGAGTAAGTGGAGTTCCAACAGCATCACCAACTTTACCTAATAAATAATACTGATTAAAATTATTAATCGCAGGCAACTCTGATTCCAACCCCATACTATTACCATTAATACCAACGGTCCTACGTTGCTTATCTTCAAAGAGATACCTATAATTTGCGACTAAAGATAAATTCAATTTGCTACTATTACCAACAGAGAAGCTTAAGTTACCATCAACACCGGCACCTAAACCCCACTGGCCAGCATTGCCGACGATGGGCTCAAAAGCATACTCACCACGAGGTGTATTGCCTGTAGGTACAGTGAGACCTAAATTCAATGATAAGCGCCCTCTCCATTTATCTATAAAAGTATAACCTGCAATAAAATCTAAATCTGCAACATTAGTTTTGCTGTGAGAACCATTTATTTTTGAACGAGTAAGCGCAGCCTGCTCATTGCCAACTCCAAGAGAATCAGAAATATCTTTACCACTAAAATAATTTGATATTAACTCTTGTGAAAAGATGCCCTCGTAATTAGAAGAACTTAGATGCGCACTATTACTAACATGAACTAAAGGTAATGCTGCTTTAAAATATGCACGATCAGATAAAAATCCAAGAACTTGGTAATAATCTAAACGAACTCCGTAGGCATCCTGATCAAAGCCTAATTTTATATTAGCCTGATTACCAGTATCTAAAGAGTCGTACATATGAAAGATATTGTCAGCACAGGCATCTCTTTGTGATGCAAGCTCATTAGTTCCAACTTGCTGATCTTTTAGGATAAAATTATTTTTTTTTTCAACACCAAAATATTTGCCTAAAGCACTTTTATTTGTTGAACTCTGAAAAAAAGGCGTTATTTGTACATTGCCCTGATAAACACCCTTTTCTTTTTGATATCTATTTAAAGCGTTCCAACTTGTGTACTCCATTGCAAGATTAACACCAACAGGCCTTGGCATTAAAAATGTTTTATTTGTGGCCGCAAATATAGAATATGTACAAGACAACACCAATAGAAATAGACATAGAAATGCTTGAATAAGCTTTTTCATAATTCCCCCTCTCCCCAATACGTTTTTTTAATTTCTCATTCATTTTAGCAATTTAGATTATACAAAAGCTAGATTTGTATAAAAAACGTTCTAATAGTAAACTGACTGTAAAAAAAGTTGGGATTTTTAAAGGAGAGAATATGAATTTTTTGAGAAAAATCTATGATTGGATGGGAGAAAAAGTTAAAAGTCCACATGCAACATACTGGCTTGCAGGACTTTTTTTTGTAGAAGCATTCTTTTTTATACCCGTCGACCCTCTATTAATCTTATTTTGTGTAGAAAATAATAAAAGATCTCTTTATTACGCAGGCATCGCAACGGTCTCCTCTGTTTTTGGTGGAGTCTTTGGTTATTTTATTGGCGCCATACTCTGGAACAGTGTCGGCCAAACCTTAGTCAACTTAGTTATCTCTCAAGCAACATTCGATCAAGCAATCTTTAAATATAAACTTTATGAAAATTGGGCAGTATTAATCGCAGGCTTCACACCTCTACCATATAAAGCTGTCACCCTTTCTGCAGGATTTTGCAAATTGCCCCTAATACCATTTATAGTTTTCTCTTTTATATCACGAGGCGCACGCTTCTTTCTTTTAGCCGGAGCCATTAAAATATGGGGCGCACATATCAAAAACTTTATTGATAAATACTTTAACCAATTAGCTCTACTATTTATGGCAATAATAGTCTTAGGTTTTTGGCTAATTAAGTAAACCCGTTCGATCATCCTTCATTATCCAGAATAAAAAATCTTACTAGGATGGGATAATCCGTTTTATTGACCGTTATTCTATTCACTTGTTATCCTATTATTTGTAAATATTAAATATTTTAAAATTTAGGGAAAAGATTATGAATATAACACCTAAAATAATTCATTTCTCTCCGGGAAGAATTCTACTAGCTTCATTTATTTTTGTAATAGCAGTAGGAGCAATTTTACTATCTCTACCACAGGCAACAGTAACACCATTGTCATTAACAGATATTATATTTACAAGTACATCAGTAACATGCGTAACGGGATTGCTAACCGTACCTATTTCTTATTTCACGTTCTTTGGTAAATGCGTGATATTATGCTTAATTCAAATCGGCGGACTAGGTCTTATGACCCTATCTTTTTTTCTGATATCTTTATTTCTCAACTTAGGAATGGCAACAAAACTAATGGCCGGACAAATTTTGGATTTTGAATTTTGGGGACAGGTTAAAAATTTTTTGGCCTTAATAATAGGCATCACATTCTTTATGGAAATTTTTGGTGCTATATTACTGTACTTTCCATTCAGCCAAATGTTTGATACACAACATGCAATATTCTATGCGATATTCCATTCTATATCATCTTTTTGTAATGCAGGAGTCTGCTTATTCGATAATAACATGGCAAACTTCATAGAATCTCCATTTCCCTTAATTGTAACTTCAGGACTAGTATTTGCCGGTGGAATAGGCTTTATCGTCTGGTATGAGCTTTTAAGATTATTTCAAAAAATTGTAATAAAAAAAGAAAAAGTTTATAACGTATCAATACACACTAAAATAGTTATTAGCGTTTCTATTATTCTAATAGTCTTTGGAGCACTTTTGATATGGGGAATAGAAAAAGACAATACACTAAAAGGCCTAGGAACAGCCACAGGAATAATAAATTCATTCTTTATATCATCAACAATACGAAGTGCAGGATTCAGCACTTTTGCAATAAACCAAACATCGCTTGCAACCATGTTAATATTTCTGGTTCTAATTTTTATTGGTGCAAGCCCAACATCTGCAGGTGGTGGTATAAAAGTTACTACTCTTGCAATTTTTTTGGCATATATATCTTCTATTATTAAAGGTAAAAGATCAACAGAAATAATGGGTCGGACAGTCGCAACAGACCAAATAAAAAAATCTATAGCTATAATAGCACTCAGTATAGGTTGGGTCATATTTTCTACATTTATTCTTCTTTTAATGGAACCTGGTTTTACTTTTATCCAAATGCTCTTTGAAGCAGCCTCTGCATTTACAACAGTTGGGCTATCCACAGGCGTTACTCCTTTTGTTTCAAAATATGGTAAGCTATTATTAATGATATCAATGATAGCGGGAAGAATAGGGACTTTGACTCTGGTATTAGCACTCAGAAAAGGTACCGAAAAAGATCTATATCGTTATCCAGAAGAAAGAATGGTTATCGGGTAAACTTAAAACAAGAGGCTTTTATGAAATTTTGTGTGATAGGCTTAGGTAGATTTGGTTATCAACTATCCGTATCCTTAGCAGAACAAGGCATGGAAGTTTTGGCGATTGACTATAATGAATCAATCGTAGCCTCCATTAGAGACAAGGTTACTCAAGCTGTGTGCATGAAAGTAGAAGATGAAGAATCCCTAAGAGCAATAGGCGTGGAAGATATGGATACGGTTATTGTTGCAATGGGTGAAAATTTTGCACAATCAATATTAATTACAGCAATCCTAAAAAAGGATTTAAACGTTCCTAAGATCATAGCGCGGGCTGTAAGCAAGATTCACGAAAATATTTTAAAGCTTGTTGGCGCCAGCCAGATTGTTTTTCCAGAAAGAGATCTTGGCCTCAAGATGGCCAAAACGCTCAGTCTCTCCTTATCCAACCTGGTTCAAGTTACAGAAAATTTTGCGATAACAGAACTCAAAGCACCAAAGAATTTCGTAGATAAAACGATTTCCGAACTAAATTTAAGAAAATCTCGTAATATCACATGTATCGGCGTAAAAAAAGATAAAAAAATTACTATCATTACGCCCGATTACATAATCATTGAAGATGATATTCTTGTACTCGCTGGCGAGAATGAAGGCCTAGCTGCCCTCGCAGAAGAAGCATAAAAATATAAATTTAAAAAAGCCCGTGAATAAAAGAACAAACTTTTATTCACGGGCTTTTTTAAATTTATATCGTATAAACAAAAACTAAATAGCTTCTATACGAACAACCGTAATAGGTTGACGATGACCTTTTTTAGTTCTTTGTTTTTTACGTCTTTTATGTCTGAAGACAATAAGTTTTGGCCCTCTAATATGTTTTACAATACTAGCCTTAAGACTAACACCTTCTAAGAAAGGTTGCCCTATTTCAAACTTATCTTCTTCTGTTTTACGAAAAAGAACTTCTGAAAATTCTACGTTATCCCCTGCTGCGCCTTCAAGCTTTTCTATAGCAATTGTCTTACCTAGAATCGCTTGATATTGTTTTCCACCTGTTTGAAAAATCGCATACTTTTCAAAGGTGACTTTATTAGCCTCTTGCATGCTAAATTAACCTTTCACTTCACTGGTACTTATAATCTATTCTAAAATTAAAATTCAAGAACAATACAGACATTGTTCTGAACTAATAGGAAACAGTACTATAATTCTAACAAAAATGTGTCTTCTGTCTAGTAAATAGATATCAGCTATTCTACTTGTAACATTATATAAACATTTTGTTTGACTATATTACAAAATTACAAAATTATCTGCTTAGAAAGGCAAATCGTCTTCAAATGCTGGCTTATCTTTAAAAGCTACTTCACCAGTATTTATAGAATTAGTACTTTCTGGGGCTGCTTTTGCGACAGCTTTAGGTCTGGTTGCAGGAGCTGGTTTTGCTACAGATACCTGTTGTTCATCGGTTTGGCTCGCAGTGGCAGAACCTTGTAAAAAGGTAACTCTGTCAGCAACAATAAAGTGCTTACTACGCTTTTGTCCGTCATTATCCTGCCAGGTATCAAACTTTAAGCGACCTTCAACTAAAACGTTGCTACCTTTATTTAAGTATTGGTTACAGCTATCAGCCTGAGGTCCCCATACGTCAATATCCACAAAGCAGACTTCTTGTACCATCACACCTGTTTGTCTATTTTTAAACTGCCTATTTGAAGCCATGCTTAAACGACAAAGAGCTTGGCCTGAGGCCAATTGTTTATGGTCTGGATCTCTTGTTAGATTACCCATCAAAATTACGCGGTTATAACTTGCCATGTTAGTTAATCCTTTTTATGTAGTAAAAATATAAAACTAGTTTTAAACCCAAACAAAATATTTATCTCAAATATATTTTAACAAATAATCTTAAATAACAAAACACAGAGACTTTAATCCTGCGAATCGGTAGCAACATCACATGGAACAGAACTGCTTTCTTTAGGACGATTCCACCACTTTTTTAATCTTGCCCGTAGACTAGGTCTTATCGCTTGTTCTTTGTATTTAAATTCTAAATCTAATAATGCTTGCTTACTATCAATCTGTTTATCTTCTTTTTCTCTTAATTTTCTTGTTATAGCAATTCTATTAAGAGGATCTTTTTCTTTTTCCAACTCCAGTTTTAACTTTTTTATATGTTCACTTGCTCTTCTTATATCGAATCTATAGCGACGGCAAGCCTTATCATTGGAAAACCATGCCCCCCACCATAAAGCTTTTGGCCATGTAGATACCTCTTCAAGATCTTGCAATTGTTCGTCTGTACTAACAGGAATATCAGGCCCACCATCTTCGACTACAGTCGCTTGCGTGTCTAAACTCTTTTTCTTTTTATCTTTTTTATTCCCAAGCTTACTATCTCCAACAACACTATCTTTTGTATTTTTTTTAGCTACTTTAGCTTCGTTATTTCTGCCCGCAAAGTACAAGCCTGCAAGACCTGCAAATACTGAAGCTGTCAAACCTGTTCCAACTATTAATTTTTTATTTTTACGTAGCAAAACTTTAAAATCTCTCCAACCACTATCATTACTATCCAAAGCTTCTATCTTTTCAAAATTTTCTATATTTCCAGTCCAACCAGAAAAAACATCCTGTTTTTCTAGTTGCTGCTGAAAATTTTCTTCGTTATCAGCAGAAAGCTTAAAAACCAAAACCAATAAAAACAGTAAACAAAATTTATTTTTTATAACCATAAACAAACCCTTTTAAAAATTACCCCAAACAATTTAGAATTTAGAATTCTAACAAGAAAACTAATTATTACAAGTTTGCAGAATTAAATAGCTTTTCTATTGAATAAAGCTTTTCTTGTTCCTGTTTATAAAGACTCGTTCCCAATAAAGAGCTCTTATATAAATCACCTACATAATTAAAAACTAAATTCGCTTTACAATCTCTTTGTATAAACTCTTTAACAATAACTTCCTCTGCAAGCAAATTAGGCAAAGTCATATACTTTATTTTCACCAAAATCTTTGCAACCATATAAGTCAGCCATGACGTTTTATAAAAAGCTACAAAGGGCACTTTTAATAACGCCAATTCTAAAGTAATAGTTCCAGGCTTTGTAATAGCCAAACAACACTGGCTTAGCTCTTTAAGCTTCTCTTTTTCTCCCTGAACAATAACAAGATCACTACCCCAATTAGATAAACCCGCTTTTCTTAAACTTGCCTGAACTTGAGAAATAGAAAAAGACTCGGCTAAAGGTAAAACAATCTTTAAGTCTGGCCATAGTAATTTTATTTTTCTTACTAAGTCCACGAAGATTGGTAATAATTTTTGTAGCTCACTGTTGCGCGAAGCTGGAATAATTGCGATCTGGTTTTTTTTATTTTTTAAGTATTCAGGACTGAACTGCCAATCATCAAAAGAATCTTTTAATCTTGAATAAACAGGGTTTCCTAAATACTCAGCCTTAAGGCCACGTTCTTTGTACCATTGAACTTCAAAGGGATACAAGACTATCAATCGATCACAATATTTTTTTAATTTTTTAACTCGCCATTGCCCCCAGGCCCAAAGTTGTGGTGGAGAAAGATATGTGATCTTTATATCTGGATTAGCCTTTTTTAGTCGCTTGGCTAACATTAAATTAAAACCAGGAAAATCTATCAGAACAACTTCTTGAAAGTTATTTTTCAGAATATAATTTGTTAACTTTTTTAAGAACTTTAGTATATACGGCAAACTCTTTATAATCTCAGCAAGGCCTGCAACATTAAGCTTATTTAGGTTTTCATAAAGCTTTACACCCAAATCAGACAAAAAGCTTCCACCAACAGCTTCAAACTCTTGCGATTCAAAATCTTTATTTGTTTTTTGTAAGTTCTGTAAGTACCACGCCCCTAGCTTATCGCCAGAGACTTCGCCTGCTACTATAAATATTTTTTTCATGTAACTTTCTTTAAACACTTGTTGTTATTTATTTGTTCTTTTAAATTCTCTATAGCTTTTACCTGACCTAATACCTGCAATTTAACATCTTGCATGATTTTTGATGCATCGGCTAAATCAGTTTTACTTGCACTCTTGAATGGACGTTTATTATCCACTAATTCTTCTACTTTTTCAAATAAATTCTTTTGCACATCTGCAAGCTCTATCTGAATCTTGCCCATTAGTTTTGTAAGTTCTGCACAATTATGCAAGGTACCTTTAATTGATGTACCAATATCTTCTTTTAATCTATTTTTGGATACTCGTCTCAAGTCTTGATTCTGTGTTGCTTTTGGCACAATAAAACTTGGCTGTGCCTGTTCTTTTTTGGCAATTGGTGCATCAGCTGCATGTGCTATACAAAAGAAAAACAAACTAAATAAAATTACTTTATTACCTCTCACAACAATACTCCTATTTAAAGATTAGCCCTTTAGCGTTAACACTAAAGGGCTAATCTCAAACTAATTACTGCTATTTTGTGCAAGATACCTGGCAAGTTCTTGTTTATATGCAGGGGAAACTAACATAAAACTACGAATAAAACAATCTATGCTCCGCCTAACTAGCTCAAGCCTAACTTGCTCATACAATTTATTTTTTTCTTCAACACTTAAATCCTCAGGCATAACATCCATTATGCTTTGCTCACGTTCCTTTAATCCCTTATCTTTTTCTCCATATTTAACAATCTCCCTAGCCCCTTCCAGAACAAACTCTTCTTTAATATTCTCTTTTCCCTCTCGTAATCCTTCGGCAAAAGTTTCTCGTACACCTTTTTCTAATTCTTCGTCAGACGGAAAATAAATTCGCCCCTCTGAATCTGCTATAACTTTATCGACTAAAAGCTTCACAAAATCAGCAGTATCCTTTACCTCTGTTTTAGGAGCAGCAAAAACACAATTGTTAACGCTAGATAACAATAATATTGACAACGTAGGAACCAAAACTTTCTTTAAAATATCATTCATATTTTTTCCTCTAAATTTAAAAACTAACCAATTAGTATACAAACAAAAACAACTAACCATTATCTTGAACCAAGCTTACTCCCTTTTATTTTTGAACAGGCATTGGAACTTTTTCAGCTCGCTTAAGAACTTCTTTCCGGTAAACAACATCAAGAACTCGCACATTCTCTTCAGCTTGCTTAATAGCCCTAGCTAACAACTTATCACTTTCAATTTGAACAAAATGCTCTTCTGAAATCTTAACTAAATTTAATTTCTCTAAAAAATCTTTAAGCAACGCGTTCTTAGCACCTTCTATACCATTCTTTTGGTAATGCTTAGCTTTCTGCAACTCTGTTGTCACTTCTTTTAAATTTGTTAAATTCCCAATAATGTTCTTCCTAATTTCGTCCTCAGACTTAACAGCAAAACCATATTCTTTAAGAACCTCTTGTCCCATCTCTTCTACATCCGCAAGTGTAACCTCAGATGATATATCAGTTTGTGTAAACGACGAAGAAGATTTTTTAGCCTTACGAGCACCAATAGAAGAAGAAGAAATTTCTTTCTTCTTTTCTTGAGCTTCATCTTTATTTCTAAGCTTATACCAAACTGCTCCAGCAATTGCTGTTAAAACTAAAGAAGAACCAACAAAGACATACTTTTTATTTTCAGATATAAACTCCACAGGTCTATCTACAAACCAGTCTTTAAGTGTATTGCCAATACCACCAACATTAAAATCTTGATTAGTTAATAGATCAACAACCGCTTCATTAAAATCTTGAATACCCTCTACCAAAGGGTCAGCATATTGCAAAGACACCCCTCTTCTAACATTTTCTTTCAGCCTAAGATTAAGTTCAGCTATATGCCTTAAGACTAGCCTTATATGATTAGCCTCCAAAGACTCAACTTCATAAACAGCCTCACACAAATTTAAAAAGTCTTTTTTTAATTTATCATGAAAAAAGCTTCTTGTTGTTTTTATAACAAGCTCTTGTTCAATTTGATCTAAGCTTTGTGCAGCCAAAACAAACTCTCTGACAGGCTCATCTTCTTTTTCTATATTTTGATTCAATAAGTTTAAAAAACCCCTCAAAGAAGTAATCGATTGCTTAACCTCTTTACTATCATTTAAAGTCTCAAGACTATTACTTGCGCTAATACCTGAAACAAGAAATAAAACTATAAATATATTTTTCAAAATATGGCTCATGATCAAACCCCAAAATTTTATATGTTGGCCCTTATAGCATAGAATCAAGAGCCAACTTTCAATTAATTTACAACCTAGTTTTTAGAAAAAGAATCAATAACTCGTGCCAATTTTGTAATTTCCCATTTTTTTCCACCTACTTCATTAACATGCTTAAGAAGCTCTGCTCGAGAGACACCCATTTTCCTTTTTTCAAGTTTAGCTAATTCTGCGCGTGCGCTTCTAAGTTCTTTTTGTAACCTAGGTAACCCTTTTTTTCTTGATTCAGCTTTTGTTCTAGCTTCATATGCTTTAGAAGACTCCTCTTCATAAATACTGTTAACCAAAGTATTATAAGTATCAAGAAATTCTTGAAGTCTTAAATTTAGATTAACTTCAACTTGATCTCGATTTTCTACGGTTAACTCTTTTAATTGATTTGATGTTCGCTCTTTAAGCATTTCTCCCATACAAGCAACAGCACCAAGCTCTTTTTCCATTATTGTAAAATCTTCTAGCTCTAATGCTGAAGCCATTTGCCTCCTTACCATCTCTTCGAATTCTTCATTCGACATCAATTTAGATTCTTGAGCAGAAAAAATTTCATCCGCAATTCTTTTTGCAGAATCAATTTGCTCACCTAAATCAGGGCTAAGAGACTTAGTCTTACTACCACCAAGAACTTCATCTTTGATCGCTTTTGTATTTTTTGTCTTCTTATTAACAAACTTATACAATAAGCCACCACCAACAGTTCCAGCTAAAATTGATGTACCAACAACAGCTGTGGCAATTTTGTGCTTACCAATAAACCTAACAAGTCCATTAGACTTACTCTCATTATTTCCAGAAGCAACACAATTATTACTAGTAAAAACAAATAATATTGATAAAACTGAAACAAACAATTTTCTTAATATGTTCATGATTTTCCCTAAAAATAAAACTGTTTAAAAACGTATCCTCACCGATCCCCAATTTAGTTTTTATCAAAAACTATCTATTTATAAGAACCTTTTTTCTGAGCCCCTCTAGGACGTCTAAAACGTCGGGAAGGCTTTTCTTTTTGTACCTCTGGATCTTTTGGATCACTATCTTTTATTTCTTCTTCAGATGACTGGTGACTAGAATCATCAGGAGTTACAGTAGGCTCATTATCTTTTTCTTCTTCAGGAACATTAGTATTTACGGTTGTTTCTTTTGCTTCACTTTTTCCAGCTTTGCTTCCACCAAAACCTGAAGACACCTTATCCTTTTTATCTTTAGCAACTTCTTTATTATCTCTAAGGTTATACCAAACAGCTCCACCAATTGCGCTCAATACTAAAGAAGAGCTAACAGCTGCAAATGTTCTATGCTCTGAGACAAATTCAACAGGTCTATGTATAAACCAATCTTTAAGCTTACTACCAATACCACCAAGATTAAATTTCTGGTTAATTAGTAAATACACAACAGATTCATTAAAGTCTTGCACAGCACTAACAACGGTATCCATGCACTTTAAAGTTGAATCTTTTTGTTCATTAACATCAAGCATATAATCAAGCGTATCAATATGCCTTAGAACGGCTCTAATATGCTTTGCTTGCAACGATTTAACACCTTCAACAGAATCACATACATTCAAAAAAGAACTTCTTAAGTCATCAATAAAAAGGCCTGCTGGCTTATTAACAAATTCTTTTTCAACTTGCTCTAAGCTTTGTAGGGCTTTAACACCATAAAGAACAGACTTTGTTTCTTGTTCGCTTGAATCTTCTTTTATTGTATTGTTATTTAACAATGTTAAAAAATCTTTAAAAGAATCAACAGAACTTTTTATATCTTGATTGCTAGCAACTACAACATTGCTGTTCAACACAAGAACACCCAACAAAATAATAAATGTTTTTTTTAGAAAATTAATTTTCACGCCAAACCCCTAAATTACCCCAAACTACACACATAACTGATAGATAAAAAAAAGGGCGACACGTCAAAACGTATCACCCTTTTTTACTTTTAAAGAAAGAATTAAAATTAATAACCTAATTTAATAGCTTATTAATTTGTTGTTTCTTTTTTAGTTTTTGTCAGCGGCTTTTTTTTCAGCTGCTTCTTTTTTGTCAGCGGCTTTTTTTTCAGCTGCTTCTTTTGCTGCTTTAACTCTAGCTTCTTTTTTATCTGTATTATAAGCTGCTATCTTAGCATTAAGATGAGCTTCGATTTTTACAGCTTTAGCATCAAGTTTAGCTTCACATGCGGCATCAGCTTCAACATTAAACGCTTCGATGGCTGCATCGATAACTTTATCTAAATCTTCTGCTTTAAATTCACCTTCAGGCAAAGCGACACCTTTTACAGGATTAAGATTTACTAAAGCAAGAGAAGCCTTAGTTGGAATAGTTTTGGTAACTTTTCCATCTTTATCTTTAACTTCTTCATACTTGATAACTGACTTTAAGCTTTTAGCTTTTTTAGCATATTTAGCTTTAACGTTTTCATTCTTAGCAAGGTATTCAGGAATGAAAGCAAAATCATCTTCTGTAGCAATTTGCTTATCTGTTACTGATACAAGATTTTTGTTAGCATAATGCTTTGCTACAAAGTATGTACCTGTTGCGCAAGCTAAACCTGTTACGGCTGCTGCTGCTGCAACTTTAACGCCGGTGTTTGCTTGTTTGACTTCAACTGTTACTTCGTCATTGTTTTCTGTTGCTACAACTTGGGAGCTCAAAGATACTGCAAGAATTGCGACTAATATTCTGTTATATTTCATTTGTAAAGCCTCTTAGTTATTGAAATAATTATTTTAATAAAACACATTATATAATTCACCCACGTCAACTCCCCCCTATTCTATATTCAATTTATATTTCACGCCTCCCTAATTTAAAACCCAAACAAAATACCTATTTCAAAAAATATAAAAATCTTTTTAATAAAGATTAAGCGATAAAATAGTATGTCTAATTTTCACGAAATTGCAAGTTCTTATTGTTTAATTACATTATTTTCAAAGAAGATATATACGAAAATTATTTAGATAAATTATACAAATAATTTAAACCAATTTTTATATATTGTAATAGAGATAACACAGAAAAGACTGTAAGTAAAGCCAAAAAGACATGGTATGTTTTTTCTGGATTCCATTGAAAAAAGCCACAAATAAAAATCCAAAAAATAAACAGAATTTGGAAAAAGGTTGTAAGCTTGCCCCAGATCGTTGGAGCGATTTCAAATTTAAAATCTGCCAACAAAATCAAGAAACTTCCTAACATTATAAATAGTTCACGAAACAAAACTAAAAATACAAACCATGCCGGAACAACAAACGATGGAGACCTTATAAACGCTAAAGCAGCAAAACAGGACACTAACAAGAGCTTGTCTGCAACAGGATCTAAAATTCTACCTAGATTCGTACCTTCATCTAATAGCCTTGCAAGGTATCCATCTAATAAGTCCGAAATACTCACATATAAAAAAAGATAAAAAACTAATGTCCATTTTTGATAAAAAATTCCTGCAACAATAAATGGAACTAATAAAATTCTTGAGAGAGTTAAACAATTTGATATTGTAAACCAACTTTTGTCTTTATTAATATTTTTTAGAATCGGAGCCAGTTTTTTAATCATAATTTTCAGAATTAGTTTTTTATAATTTAACTTAAATAATTTAACTCTTTAAATTATAACCCAAACAGACTCTTTAGACAAAATAAAATCCCCACAAGACCTTAAAGTTTTGTGGGGATAAAAAATAATAACTTAATTTCTTTGTATTAATGCCCAGACATCTTGCGCAATCTCTCTATTCTTTTTTCCATTGGAGGATGAGTTGAAAAAAGAGAAATAAAACCATTTCCGGAGAACGGGTTTACAATGAAAATACTAGACATACTAGTTTGAGCATTAGATTTAGGTCTAAGTTTTTGTAATTTAGCATTAAATTGCAACTTCTCTAATGCACTAGCAAGAGCTAACGGATCATGAGAAATTTTAGCACCACTTTCATCAGCAAGATATTCGCGTGATCTGGAAATAGCAAGTTGAATCATAGCTGCAGCCAACGGCATAAACATCGCTGCTATGATCGCGCCCCAACCACCAGACTTATCTCTATCTCGGCCAGAACCAAAAATAAATCCCCATCTAATAATATCTGCTAAATATGCAATCGATGTAGCAATAGTTGCAGCAACAGTTGCTACTAAAATATCTCTATTTTTAACGTGTGAAAGTTCATGAGCAAGAACGCCACGCAGTTCATGTTCATCAAGAACATCTAAAATACCTTGAGTTACCGCGACTGATGCATGGCTTGGGTTTCTTCCTGTTGCAAAAGCATTTGCCATAGGATTTGGAACATACCATAATTTTGGCATAGGAATTTTAGCATTTTCAGAAAGCTCTTGAACCATGTCATAAACATAACTATATTTTGATTTATCCAATGGCACAGCTTTGTACATCTTTAACACAAGCTTATCTGAATAAAAATATGCACCAAAGTTAATTAATAACGATACTATAAAAGCAAACAATATACCGGTTTGGCCTCCAAGCCAATAACCTATCAAAAAAAGAAGTGCACTTAATGATGCTAGTAAAAATACTGTTTTAATTTGATTCCAGAACATGTCTTTACCTCCCGAGCTTTAATTTTTAATCCTCGTAATCCACTTCCCAATCATCTTGAATATCACTCTTTTCCTGATCAACGTCAACCGGGGTATCTATATCCATAGTGTCCTTTTTACCGGAAATATACTTAAAACTCTCTTCCTTGATCTCAAAAAGCCTTTCTCCCTGCTTATTAGCACTTTTCTCGTACGTTTGGCCTTCTTCTTCAAGATTTTCTTGCATCTGTTCAAAAGTCTTATTCATGTCAGTCTGCAACTTTTTGATCTTTTTTTGTAACTTTAAGATAATTTGAACTCCGGCCAAGTTCACACCCATGTTATGGGTAAGATTAATAATCTCTTCAAGCCGATCGACATCTTCCTCAGAAAATAGTCTAGTATTTCCTTCTGTTCTTTTCGGAGAAATTAAACCCTCTTTTTCATACATTCTAACCGTCTGTTGATGTACCGAAAACATTTTCGCAACAACCGAGATTGAATAAAAACCTTTTTTACGTCTCATTACCAGGCTCCTACTTTTCTGTCTCAAGAATGGTTAAAAACGCTTCTTGAGGAAGCTGAATATTACCAACCTGTTTCATCTTCTTCTTACCTTCTTTTTGCTTTTCTAACAGCTTGCGTTTACGGGTTATATCACCACCATAACATTTTGCTGTCACATTTTTACGTAACGCAGAAATAGACTCTCTTGCCACAATCTTTGCACCAATTGCCGCCTGAATTGCAACATCAAACATTTGTCGGGGAATCACTTTTCTTAAACGTTGCGCCAACGATTTACCAGTATTATGAGAGTTATCCCTATGTACAATTAGGCAAAGCGCATCAATAGGTTTGCCATTTAGTAAAATATCCATTTTCACCAAATCTGCGAGCGCAAAACCTGCCTCATCATAATCAAAGCTAGCATAGCCCGCGCTTAAAGATTTTAATTTATCATAAAAATCCATAATGATTTCATTCAATGGCATTCTATACTTTAATATAATCCGGTTCTCATCAAGATAAGTCATCTCTTGTTGCACACCACGTCTATCTTGACATAATTTAAGCATGCTACCCAAATATTCTTTAGGTGCAATAATAGTAGTATCAATTATAGGCTCCAGAACTTCTTCTATCTTTACTCTCTCTGGAAAATCTGATGGCTTTTCAATAGTCAATTCTTGTCCATCAGTTAATATAATTTTGTATAAAACCGTTGGTGCTGTTGCAATAATAGAAACATTGTATTCCTGCTCTAAACGTTGCTTAAAAACATCCATATGTAATAAACCTAGAAAACCACATCTAAAACCTAAACCCAAAGCTGTAGAACTTTCTTTTTCAACATGCACACTTGGATCATTCAGTGTTAACTTTTCTATAGCATCACGAAGCTCTTCATAGTCTGCAGTATCAACTGGATAGATTCCCGCAAACACCATAGGCTTTGCAGGCTTAAAGCCTGGCAACGGTTCAATCTTTTGTTTTACTCTATAAAAAGTATCACCTATTTGCGCTTCTTTAACTGTTTTCATTCCAGCAATAACAAAACCAACCTGGCCTGTATACAACGCTCCGGTAGGAGATGGTTCGGGATACATTAGACCAATGTCCAAAACTTCATATTTTTCTCCCGTATAAAAAGAAACAATCTCATCACCCTTTTTAATAGAACCATCAACAATCTCAATCAAACAAATAACGCCTCGATATTCATCATACCAAGAATCAAATAGCAACGCCCTAAAAAGCTTTTCTTCTTGACCAGTAGGGGGTTTAATTCTTTCAATAATTGTACGAAAAACATCCTCCACACCCTGGCCTGTTTTTGCAGAAACTAAAATAACTTCTGATTCATCTATATCAAAAGCAGTCTTAAGTTCTTTGCTAATTCTTTCTGGATCGGCATTTGCCATATCAATTTTGTTAATGAGAGGAATGATTGTAAGATCTTGCTCAAAGGCCAAATAAAAGTTAGCCATTGTTTGAGCTTGAACACCTTGGGCTGCATCAACCACAAGTAATGCTCCCTGACAAGCATACAAAGATCGGGAGACTTCGTAACTAAAATCAACGTGACCGGGAGTATCAATCAAATTTAAAAGATATGTTTCCCCTTTATATTCATAAAAAAGGGATGCCGTTTGCGCTTTAACAGTTATACCTCGTTCTTTTTCTACTTGAAGCTTATCTAAAAACTGTTCGTTTTTGCCCCTTGAAGAAATTGTTCCTGCAACCTCTAATAATCTATCTGCCAATGTAGATTTACCGTGATCAATATGCGCGATAATAGAAAAATTACGTATATTTTCTTGTTTGAAATTTCTTAAGTCTATATTTTTTATATCCATATATTTTTACATTTTTTCAGGTTTGCTGAGTCCCAATAAATCTAAACAAGTTCCAAAGATATTTTTTAATAAAAACATCATGAACAAACGACACTCTGATAATGTAATATTATCAAGATCAATAACTCTACTTTGTGCATAATAACGATGATAGGCATGCGCTAACTCAAAAGTATAATAAGCCAAAACATGTGTTTGATAACTATCTTGTACGCACTTTAACATATCTTGTAAGGAAACAATTTTCTTAATCAAGTCAATCTCTGGCTGACTCATATTTTGCAAAACTTTATCTAATTCTTTTTTTTCAATTTTATAATCTAATGTTTTTGTAACAAAATCTTTTAAAGAATTTTCTTGCAATGCTTTTTGTAAAATACTATTAGTTCTTACATAGGCATACTGAATGTAATAAACAGGATTTTCTTCTGTTTTTTTAAGGGCAACACTTAAATCAAAATCCAGATGAGCTTCTGCTTTTCTATTTAAATAAAAGAATCTTGTAACATCTTTACCAACTGTATCGATAATCTCTTTTAATGTGGTAAAGGTTCCAGCCCTTTTAGACATTTTTATAACTTCATCTTTATTTTTCAAACTAACAAGCTGATATAAAATAATATCAAGCTTATCAGCATCGTAATCAATAGCCTGCATAGTCGCTTTTAATCTTTTGATATACCCATGATGGTCTTGGCCCAAAACATCTATCAACTTATCATAGCCTCTGTCAAACTTATCTTTATGATAAGCAATATCTGCAGCAATATAAGTTAACTGACCATCAGCTTTACGGACAACTCTATCTTTATCATCCCCAAACTCTGTAGCCTTAAACCACAAAGCACCTTCTTTTTGATAGACTAAATCTTTTTCTTCTAAAAGCTTTAATACTTTTTCTACTTGACCACTATCATGCAAACTTTTTTCAGAAAACCAATTATCAAAAGTTATTCCGTAATTTTTAAGATCCTCTTTCAAAGATTTTAGTTGAGAGACTTTAGCATAATCCTGAAAGAACTTCTCATCTTTATCTAAAAGATCTTTCCCATGCTCTTTTACACATTCGATTGCAAGATCGATAAGGTACTGACCGCGGTAACCATCTTCTGGGAATTCTATTTCTTGACCAAGCACCTGAAGACACCTTACCTTAAACGAATTACCCAACTTAGTTATTTGGCTTCCTGCATCATTTATATAAAACTCTCTTGTAACCTCATGACCTAAGAACTTTAACGTTCTTGCAAGCACATCACCAATGATACCATTACGACCGCCACCCAAATGAATAGGCCCGGTAGGATTTGCACTAACAAATTCAACTAAGTATTTTAATTTTTTTTCATCTTTATCTAACTTAAAATAATTTTCTTTTTGTTCGTAAAGTTCTATTGCAATATCTTGATACGCCTTATCTTCAAGAAAGATATTTAAAAAACCAGGTCCAGCTATTTGCACATCTTTTACATATTTATTTTGCAACCCTAAAAAAGAATCTTTAATTTGTGTTGCAATCTCTCTTGGATTTTTTTGTAAAACTTTTGCCAATACCATGGCAGCATTACAATTTAAATCACCAAAAGATTTTTCTTTATCAATATTAAGAATTATTTCAACATTTTCTATTTGATCATCTTTTAGAGCAAACAAGCTTTTAATACAATCTATAAACTCTTTTTTTATTGTGCTAAGAACACTCATTTCTGTAACCTTAAAAATATTAATTTATAAAACAAATAAAGGAGCAAAAAGTATAATGATAATTCAAATTATTCTAATTACCCTACTCTTAACGTTTGCTACAATCTTAAGCGCAATTGCCGGATTTGGAACTTCAACAATATCCATCCCCTTATTAACGCTATTTTTCCCCTTACACCAAGTTATCTTCTTTATAGCTATTATACACTGGTTTGAAAATATTTGGAGGCTTATATTCTTCAAATCCAGATTTAGGTTGAAAACAATTTTACAATTTGCAATACCAGCAATTGTTTTTGCCGTAATAGGTGCTCGCATTGGGATTAAAATACAAGAAGAAATCCTAATAAAAATACTGGGCTGCTTTTTATTGCTCTATGCAATCTTTTTATTCATACAACCCAAGTATCAAATGCCAAGAAAATTAACCACCCTTTTTACAGGAGGCCTGCTTTCTGGTTTTTTTGCAGGAATCATAGGAATTGGTGGGGCTATCCGGTCTGCTTTTTTACATTCGCTTAACCTGCCCAAAATTTCATATATTTTTGTTGTAAGTGCTATCTCCTTTTTTATAGATACAGCAAGAATTCCTGTTTACTTTACCAACGGAACAAGCCTGGAAACCTTTTTTATATGGTCTGCGATTATATTTATCCCATGTTCATGTATTGCTACATATTTTGCAAAAAAAATAGTCCTAAAAATACCGCAACACTATTTTAGAATAATAGTTACGATATTTTTAGGACTAGCTGGTTTAAAATTCTTAATTTGGTCTTAAAATTTTATTTTTTTATTTTTTTTGTTGTTTTTGTTGTTTTACCTTTGCAATCGAGCAACATATTATAAATCCAAGAAAATAGCCACCCAATAAAGGCTGCAAAAACAAAAATTATTAATGTTTTTATTAGTAACCCTACAAATGACATCCCCCAACACATAGGCATATTAGCACACTTACAAAAAGCCATACCTTTACCGCATGCCATAAGCTTCATCATTTTACCACCCATCATTGGTAGCATTGGCATAATACCGGCCGAAAGCAACAACCAAGCAATAAATCGTGTAATAAAGAAAAATGCTGCTACCGTTAGACCACTTGCTAGGGCAAATTTCTTCTCGTTAAAAAACTTCATAAGCTCCCTCTCCCTTATATAATAGAAATTAGTAAAGACTCTCTTTGTATATCACAATTGAAAACCTAATTTCAACGGTTTTTTAAAAAACCATAGCCTTCCAGAAGCTTTTACTTTTAATTTGTAATTAATATATTTTTGAAAAACTTAAAAAAAGAGAGGCCCAAGGCAAAACAGTTATTCTTATTACAACAAGAAGGTAACAATGTTGCAATGGTTGGTGATGGCATTAACGACGCACCAGCTTTAACACAGGCTGATGTGGGCATTGCAATAGGTGCAGGCACTGATATTGCCATAGAATCTGCGGATGTGATTCTGACTCAAAGCAACCCTGAAGATGTTACTAGCGTGATTGCTCTATCTAAAGTTACTTATCACAAAATGGTACAAAATCTTGTGTGGGCTTGTGGGTATAATATTATTACTATCCCTCTTGCAGCCGGAGTTTTTTATAAATGGGGAATAATATTGCCACCAGCTATCGGCGCACTAATCATGTCAGTTAGCACAATAGTTGTAGCAATAAATTCCCAATTTATAAAATTGAAAAAAGCTTAGAATTTATTCTGCTTTTAATTCAGCTTCTTTAGCTTCTGCTTTAGCCAAAAAGCGATTGTATAACTTTGCCATGAAATAGCCAAAAACATATACTAAAGGCAACATAACAAACAACATTCCAACAGACATGCCTATAATTAAAGCAAAAGAAGAAACAGCTGGCACATTAGGATTCACTGGTGCTTTAGCTACAAAGAATAAGGTTATTAATTGAAACGGAACCGTAAAAAAAGTACCTACTAAAGCTATCAAGCAAGCAGCCTTTGCATAACTTTTTGGGTGTAAACGAGAGTATTGCATTTTGCCCCCTAAAAAATAAGAATATAAATAATATTACAACATTAAAAGACTAGCAAACCCCCTTTAACCCGTCAAACGTCAAAGCCCAATGCCAACCTGTAATTAAAAGGGTTTTATATGACCTTTGGGTTTTTAATTTCCACAAAAACCTTTATACTAAGTTTTTACAGATTACAAACACAAATACTAAAGGATCAGTCAATGGATACAAGCTTCTCTTTGTCGCTTGAATTAATATGCTTAATGAATTGGCTTTTAAAAAATGAAAAAGACCAATTAAAAATCTTAATAGACCAAACTATTAAAAACGGTCTATCATATGAAATTGATCAAATAGAAGGCAAACCAGTTGACCTAAACGATCCTATCCACCTTCATAATACAATATTAGATTTTTTAATTTTTTTAGAAGATACGCTTTTAGATTGTCTTGAAGAGCAAGAGCTTGATAATAAATCTAGAGAAAAGCTCAAACTTTCAGTACAAAAGCTGAATCCTCAGAAAGTTGACCTTAAAACCATCTGGTTAAGTATGCAAGAAACCAAAGATCAGATTCATAAAATAGAAAAAGATAAAAGGCCACCATTAAAAGATGATGATCTTAAAAATACTCTTTTGGGAAAACTTATCAAAAACTGGAAACCGCAGAATAACGAACCTGTTAATTAATACCCAAAGCACAGGGGCATCCGCCCTGTACTACACATGATGGCCAGCTTCCGCTGGCACTAAATAAATTATCTTCTTCGAACGAAACGGCTCCAAACCAATGGGGACCCATAAGTCTACAAATTTAGTCCTGTAAGGGCGTTTAGCATTAGCCCATTGCGCAGGCGTCTCGCCATAGCTGTGGGAAATGCGGGATAAATAATTACAGAGCCCTGGCAAGGGCGACTCAATAAATATATATGTTTTTTTTAATTCAGACGTTACAAATTTATTTAATTAACACGAACTCGATAATTAAATATGCGCCATAGCACATGGGGCATACGCCCTGTGCTACTATATGTTGGCCCGTTCCCACGGGCAATTAAACTTAAAAAACTTAACATAATAATAGCCCTTACAATATCTAATAAATCCCTATTGAAGTTGAGATCAGACAAAAATAAAGTTTATTTCGCGACTGGGGCTGGAGCGCACGCAAAGCCGAATAGGCGACGCGTGATTAAGCGAACAGGCATGGAGCATGTTGTCCAAGACAAAACATTTCGTGATTTAAAAAAGGGATCCCAAAGGTCTCCTTTGGTTTGCGGGTTGCATCCAGCCTTCGCCAAGGCTACGGCGGACATGAGGGGGGGAGGAGGTGACGATCTCATTGCTTGCCCGACGAAGCTTTATGCGAAGTCGGGCCGCCTTGGGCGCATCACAAAAAGAATTAAATATAATTATTAAAATTAAAAAATGATTCGCCCTTACAGGGCTAAATTACTCAAAACCCATATCACGCAAGGCTTGCCTTACTTCAAATAGCGGCAACCCCATAACGCTGGTATAAGATCCATTAACACTCTTTAAGAAATTTTGACCATAATTTTCTATGATTGCAGAACCGGACGCCCTTAATGCATTCGGCTCTCTTTGCAAAAATAAATCAACCATATCTTCAGGTACACAAAATTCAACAACAGTATCATTCACCCAACAGTTCTGTTTTTCAATATCCCAAGAATTATTTTTTAAAACTTTTTTTTCGATACAACACCCAGTGACAACTTCGGCAGGCTCTTGCCTTAAAACCCCAATCATACGCTTTGCATCAGCAAGATCATCAGGCTTGGTCAAAACTTGTTTTGTATTAACAGATCGCACAAGTGTGTCTGAAGTTAAAACAAAGATATAATCGCCATCTTTAAAATCTTTTGTATCAGGTAATTCAAGCATTTCCATTTTATGCTTTGCTATAGACAAAACATAATCAGAAAAACTTAAACCCGTTTCAACAACACATTCATCACTATTATGCTTTAAAACTTTATATTCAATACCTGCCAACTTTATTAGATCTTGACGGGGCTTTGATTGAGAGCCTAAATATAAAATATCTTTTTTCATTATAACTCTTTTTAGTTTTTACTTTTTATCGTTACTAGCAATTGGCAACATTGGAATATAACTTCCTGTTATACGAGGAAGCACGCCATTCCATTTATCAATAGCCTTAATTTGGGCTTCAACTTCCCTAAGACGAATTAACTCAGGAGATACAACTTCTCTTTGTGCCTTCAAAGAATAAGCCTCTGCATCAGCCCTTGTTATTTGTTGAAGAGCCTCTTCTTTAATTTTTTCTGTTAAATTTTTAGCTTTCTTGGCACTTTGTTCAGCTATCTGTTTTTCTTCTACAGCCTTTATAAATTCAGTTGAAAAACCCAAGTGCGTAAAATTAAAATCTACCAAGATAATATACTTAGAAGATAATCTCTTTTTTAGATCTTCAAGAACTTTTTCTTTTGCGTCTTGCCTGTTCTTAATTAAATCTTCAGCAGTATACTGAGCAACAATAGCCTTAACACTTTCTTGCGTGAAGGGATTAAGAATGATCTCTTTGTAACTTCTACCAATCTCCTGATATAAGCTTGGAAGATCAGAAATTTTATAATTAATAACCATAGTAGTAGAAACACCTTGCAAATCTTTGGATAAAGAATTTGTTGCAATATCAGCCTTACGAATTCTAACGTCGAATCTTAAAACTTCATCTATAAATGGAACTTTAAAATGCACACCTGATCTTTTTATTGAATCAACAACGGTTCCCAATCTCACCTGAACAGCCTCAAAACCAGGATCAACAATATAAAAGCTTTGCATTAACCCTACAACTATTATTATTAAAAATAATATAGGACCCCAAACTCGAAATCGTAAAAAACTTTTTATAAAATTAACTGTTTCATCAAAATCATTATTATGTCTATGCATATTAATACCCTTAAAGTTAAAATAATTTTTATGCTTTTTCCCAAAGCCCTGCGATGTTCTGTTTCACTTTTCCAGATAATTGTAAATCAAATAACTTATCTTGCAAACAAAACAAATCCAGACCTGTCTTAACACTTAATTCATCAATAGAAGACGGCTCCTTCAGGAAGCCTAAGATTGGGTCTTCTATTACTTTTTCTATTTTTTTTATTTTTTTAGTTTCTTTTTTTTCTACAATAATAGGAATAACGACTTGGTTTTCTCCAAAATCATCACAAATATCATCTATAGAGTTTACGAGCTTTGCACCCTGATTAATAAGCTCATGACATCCTAAACTTAGCTCATCATAAACTGAACCAGGCACAGCAAAAACAGTACGACCCTCATCTAAAGCAAACTTCGCAGTAATTAACGCACCACTTTTTCTAGCTGCCTGTACAACCAAACAAGCCTTACTTAGCCCTGCAATAATTCTATTTCGTGCAGGAAAGTTTCCTCTTTCAGGTGGAGCTTGTAAAGGAAAAGGTGAAACTAAAGTTCCTCCTGACCGGAGCACTTGGCGAAAAAGTTCTTTGTTCTCTTTTGGATATGGCTCAAGTAATCCTGAACCTAAGACAACAATTGTCTTACCTCCAAAATCAAGTGTCGCCTTATGAGCCATTGAATCTGCCCCTATGGCACCGCCACTGACAATTGTATATTTTTTTTCCACAAGCTTTGGTACAATATCATGAATAATTTGTTGGGCATACTCGCCCGCTTTACGAGCACCAATAACAGCAAAGTTCGTTTCAAAATCTCCAAGATCACCACCCTTGCAATATAGCATAATAGGTGGACTATAAATTTGCTTGAGACAGTCTGGATATTCAGAATCCAAAAAAGAATATATATCTATTTTATATTTTTGAATCAGAGCTAACTCTTTTTCAAGCTTGCTTTTATCTTTAAGACCAGCAACCAAAAGCTTTGCTACTTTTTCTTTTAAATAAAATTTACATACAAAATCCTGAACAGAATACGAATATAATTTTTGTATATTTAGATCTGGATTTTGTATATGAGGATTCTTGTAAGTCGTACAAAAATCCTCATATAACATCTTAATTATATTTAAAACAGATCTAGGTCCTACACCGTAAACCAAAGATAAGTGTAGTAAAACCGTTTTGCTTTCATCCACTAAAAATGTCCCCACCAAAGCTGTTATTATTCTGCGCTCTCAGCAGTTACTGTTTGCTCTTCTTTTACTTCTTCTGTTTCTTCAAATGAGGCGATAGAAGTAAGAGTTTGTTTTTTATCCAAGCGAACAAGCCTTACGCCTTTAGCTTGTCTACCCATAGTTCTTATTTCGTTTGGAGAAAGTCTAATTATTTTACCAAATGAATCGATCAGCAAAATACTAGACTTATCAGAAACCTGAACAATACCAATTACATCACCGTTTCGTTTATCAGTAGGGATGGTTCTTACACCAACACCACCACGGTGCGCAACTCTAAAGTCACCCGTTCTAACTCGCTTTCCATAGCCACGGGAAGTAGCAAACAACAACGCATCATCTTCTGATTTTATTATTTCCATTCCAACAACAAAGTCACCTTCGCGCAACTTAATACCTCGAACACCACCAGCTTGACGACCCATCGATCGGACCTCTTTTTCATCAAACCTTATGCCTTGGCCATCATTTGTTGCTATAACAATTGAATCCATTCCGGAACTTAAATCACAGAAAACAAGCTCATCTTTTTCAGCCAAACCTATAGCTCTTATACCTGTTGCTCTAATCTTTGCAAAAGCCATGGCGTCAGTTTTTTTAATAGTTCCAAATTTGGTGACCATTACCAAAAACCTATCCTTAAGCTCTCTAGCACAAAGAAGTTTTACAACACGCTCACCTGGGGCAAGCTGTAAAAGATTTACTATAGCACGACCCTTTGCAATCCTAGAGCCTTCTGGAATTTGATAAACCTGCAACTCATACACTCTACCTAGATTTGTAAAGAATAAAAGATCATCATGGTTTCTTGCGATAAAAATATCTTGTACAACATCATCAGAGTCACAAAGATCTGTCATTCCCTTTTTACCTTTACCACCTCTGTGCTGTACGGTATAAGTATCAAGAAGAACTCGCTTAATGTAACCTTTACGAGTTAATGTTACAACAACATCCTCATCAGGAATTAAGTCAGCTTCGCTCAAAGAATCTATTGCACCCTCAATCTGACTTCTACGCTTATCTGCATAGGTCTTTTTAATTAGCTCAAGTTCTCCAACTATAACTCGCTTTAACTCTTCAGGATCTTTTAAGATAAGTTCTAATTGTTCTATAATTCCCAAAAGATCTTTTATTTCGCTTTTGATCTTTTCTTGTTCAAGACCTGTTAAGCGATGTAATCGCATTTCTAATATTGCTTTGTTTTGAGCTTCAGTTAATTTTAATTTCTTACTAAGAGCTTCACAAGCAGAAGCTGTATCTGCAGATTTTTTAATTAACTCTACAACCATATCAATATTATCAAGAGCAATAGTCAAGCCCTCAAGAATATGTTTTCTATCTTTATTTTTCGCTACATCAAATTCTGTACGTCTTGTAATAATCTGTTTACGATGAACCAAAAAGTGATCCACCATTTCACGTAAAGTGAAAAACATTGGTCTATTTTGAAACAAGGCTAACAACAATATAGAAACAGAAGTCTGTAGAGATGTATGTTTATATAATTGATTTAAAATAACTTGAGGATTTTCCCCACGTTTTAGTTCTATAACAAGACGAATACCACCCTTATCAGATTCATCTCGAATATTAGATATTCCATCAATTACTTTGTTTTTTACTAAATCAGCTATTTTTTTAATAAGATCAGATTTATTTACCTGATAAGGAATCTCTGATACAACAAGAGCTGCTTGTTTTTTATCTTCTTCTACGCTAACAACGCCTCTTAAGATAAGATTACCCCGGCCAGTCCTGTATGCCTTTACTATTCCAGCTCTTCCACAAATAGTACCACCTGTAGGAAAGTCGGGTGCAGGCACCAACCTAAACAATTCTTCTTCACTTAATTTCGGATCTTTTAATAATGCAATACAGGCATCAATAATTTCACCCAAATTATGAGGTGGTACAGATGTTGCCATACCAACTGCAATACCAGTTGAACCATTAATTAAAAGATTAGGAATTTTACTTGGCAATAATGAAGGTTCCACTGTTGATTCGTCAAAGTTAGGAACAAAACGAACTGTTTGCTTTTCGATATCAGTCAGAAGCTCTCTGGCAATCCTTGCCATACGACACTCTGTATATCTCATGGCAGCAGCGTTGTCACCATCTATAGAACCCCAGTTACCTTGTCCATCAATTAATGGATATCTTTTAGAAAAACCTTGGGTTAAACCCACAATAGATTGATAAATTGCAGAATCACCATGAGGATGATAATGACCAATAACTTCACCAACCACTGTTGCCGATTTTCTATAACGTTTTTCATGGTAGTAACCTAACTTGTGCATTGCATATAAAATTCTACGATGCACAGGTTTTAGACCATCTCTTACATCAGGAAGAGCACGACTAATAATTACTGACATTGCATAGTCTAAAAAAGAAGTCTTTAACTCTTTTTCGACAGAAAGCGGCATGATCCCCTTGGACCCTACTTTTAAATCTTGATTATTATTTTTTTCCGACATCTAAAATTCCCTTCCCAAATAAAGAGAACAACCTCTAAAAACACTACTAATACAATAGATTACTATAATACTATTCTTTAAAAGCTTAGACAAGTTTTACAAAAAGAAAAAGACATAGCATATAGCTAACTAGTTCCTACTAATCATTTTTAGAAATTTATGACTATTTAGTATAGTTACCCAATACTTATTATTTTAAAATTTGGTAATATTAGCTTTTAAGTTTTTATATGCTACCATCTGATAAAATAAAAAAGTTCAATTTCTAAAACGAAACCAAAAACATATGAAATATACCTACCTATTAATAGCTTTACTATTAAGCACTTTGGCCGTAATAAAAACAGTTGAAACCGTTTACCACTTTGAACAGGTAACTTTCCCTAATACACAAAATAAAAGTTCTGGAAATCGAATTTTAATAGTAAACAGCGCACATGGAATATTGGGAGGAGCAGAGCTTTACAGCGTAACTCTCTATAATAATTTAGTTAAAAATGGACACAGCGTAAAGTTTTTGATTCCAAAAAATTCTGAACTAGAAAAAAAGCTAACAGAATTAAAAATATCTTATTACACTTACAATAAATTTGTGCTACTAAAAAGCCAGATCCAACCGGGGCTTTATTCAGCTATATATAAAATTTGTGAACAAGATAAGATTCAAATCGTCCACTGCAATATACATAGAGAAGTTAATCCTGCCAAAAAAGTGGCCCGAAAACTTCCCATAAAAGTTGTAATGACGCGGCATATACCACAAGAGATAGGGTCAACATATCTAAAAAACCTAGATGGTGTTATTTGTGTTAGTTAACAAATAAAAGATTATTTAAAAGAAAAAAATAACATAGAAAAATTTTATGACAAAATACTCAAGTAAAAACATATTAATCGTTAATGGCGCTCATGGGATCTTGGGTGGCGCAGAATTTTACTCGCTAACACTTTATAAAAACCTCGTTAAAAATGGTCATAACGTAAAGTTTCTAGTCGCGAAAAACTCTGGCTTGGCCCAAAGGCTAAAGAATGAGGGAATCCCATATTATACTTATAAAAAAATTATTATCTTTAAAAATCAATTCCAACCTGGTCTTTATCGTGCCATATATAAAATTTGCAAACAAAATAGCATACAAATCATACATTGCAACATACACAGAGAAGTTAAACCGGCTAAAAAAGTTGCTAAAAAACTTCCAGTAAAAGTTGTAATGACACGGCATATACCACAAAAACTAAAATCTAAATATTTACAAAATCTAGACGGGACTATTTGCGTTAGCCCACAAATAAAAGAATATTTTGAAAACAAGAATGAAACTGAAAAGCTAAGAATCAAAGAAATAACTTTTATTCCTCCATTCTTTAACGAAAAAAAATTCTTAGAATTTAGCACGAAACAAAGTAAGCAAGAGTTCTTTAAGCAAGAGTTTGAAATAAAAACAAAAAACTTACCAATTCTATGCACAATTGCACACTTGAATAAAAACAAAAATCATAAAATACTATTACACGCTTTATATGAATTAATTTATAAAAAAAACAAACCCGTACAATTAATGCTGGCAGGTGATGGCCCGCTAAAAAAAGATCTACTAGATCTTGCTATTAACTTAAAAATTCAAGACTATGTTCACTTCTTGGGTTTTACAGATAAAACAGTGGAACTTTTATATCACTCAGACATAAAAATATTACCCAGCAAACAAGAAGGCATGCCAATAGTTCTTCTTGAAGCAGCAACCTTAAAAAAACCTATTATTGGCGCGGATACAGCCAACCTTTCAAGCATTGTTATAAATGAAAAAACAGGCTTATTATTTGAACAAAATAATATTAATAGCCTTGTAGAAAAGATAGAAAAATTAATAGATGATCCAGAACTTATAAAAAGCTATGGGCAAGAAGCACAAAGCTTAGTCTTACAAAACTATTCAACTCAAACTAGCACAAATAAATTAGAATTATTTTATAAAAAAATATTGGAGAAATAAAAATGCTTATCCAAGCAATCTTATTAATAACTAGCACAATTGCAATAGTAACTATATATAAAATATATTCTTGCTTATTCTATTTTGAAACTATCTCTTTTGATAAAAACACCAATCAAAGAACTAATAAAAAAAACATTCTATTAATAAATAGTATAGAAAGTGGTTTTGGTGGAGGCCCCACACACATGATTTCCATATATAAAAATCTCATTAAAAATGGACACAATGTACAATTATTAGCAATTAATAATTCTGATGTTTCAAAACAATTAAAACAATTAAAAATTCCTCATCATGTATATAATAAGATAATAAAGTTTAAAAACACAATTCAACCAGGACTATACAGTGCAATATTTAAAATTTGCAAAAAAGAGAACATTCAGATTATTAATTGCAACTTAGATAAAGAGTTAAGGGCGACTAAAAAAATTGCAAACAAATTACCTGTAAAAATTATCCTAACCCATCATAGCCACAATAACATCCAATACAAGTACCTAAATAATATAAGCTTGGATGGGGCCATTTGCGTCCATCACCAACTCAGCCAAAACTTAAAAATAGATAATCAAAACAAAAATCTAAAAATAAAACATATCTTATCTATGCCACCGTTCTTTGAAGAAGATAGATTCTTAAATTTTACAACTCAAAATAGTCGCAAAGTATTCTTTGAACAAGAGTTTGGTATAAAAATAAAAGATTTACCCATAATTTGTATGATCGCAAATATGTACAAAGATATAACACATAAAAACCATCCATTATTAATAAAAGCTGCACACAAGTTAATACACGAAAAAAACAAGCCTGTACAAGTTGTGCTAGTAGGGGATGGAGATAGAAAAAACGAAATAGAAAAGCTGGTCAAATCTTTGGATTTAAAAGACTATATACATTTTACAGGCCTAACAGACAAAACTCCTGAAATCTTATTCCATTCTGATATAAAAGCTCTTGTCAGCAGGAACGAAGCCTTTGGCATTGTAATAATGGAAGCAGCATTACTTAAAAAACCAATAATTTGTGCACATAATACTGGGGCGTACAAAGCAATAAAACAGGACTATTATTTGAATCTGATAACTTAGAAAAACTCGTCGAACAAATAGAAAAATTAATAGACAATCCAGAGTTGGGCAAAGCCCTTGGACAAAATGCATATGAACATGTAAAACAAAATTATTCGTCACAAGCTAATATACAAAAACTAGAAAGTTTTTTCGACAAAGTTTTGAGTTGCTAAAAAAACTTTTTGTACGCTAATTTTTTTTATCCAGTCAGAACGTTTATCAACAGAGACTACGATATTATTATCCCCATAAGGCAACCAGGCTAAATTTTTCTTTCGCATAAGCGATATTACAGGCACACCCAAAGCCGCAGCAAGGTGCCCAATAGCAGTCTCTACAGAAATAACTAAATCACATAATCTTATTATAGCGGGAAGCTGAAAAAAATTATTAGTGGCAGTAAATAAGAAAATATTGTTTAACGAATAATTTTTCAAAACTTTATCAAAAGTTTTGTAGTGTCCCGGCATAACATTTATAATAAAATTGGTATTATAAAAAGTTTCATCTTGCTTAAGTTTCCCAATAAGCTCTATTGCTTTCTCAAAAGACCAACAGCGCTTTTTATTTTTGGCCGTAAAATTAATGAAAATATTTTTTTGATATTTATTTTTATTAAGATTAATATCCCACTGCAAGAACTTCAACTTGCCATAAATAATCCAATCTTTGGGGATATCAATAAATGGAACTCTCTCAGACTTACTTGTTTTTAGGTCCAGAAACTTCTCGAAAAACATGGCGTTATGATCTGCAACATGAGCCTCAGGAGAAACTCCTAAGTCTTTAAATGCTATGCTCTTATCGAGTTTTTTGAAATAATATTTCTTTAAAAAATTGTACTTAAAATTATTATTTATGAATCCAGAAACAAGACCTTTAGTTGATATCGCTCTCGCCAATTTTATAAATTTGTGCTGCCTGATTACAGTAAGCAAAATAATATCTGAATAATTATTACTTTTTAATTCACTTAAAGTTTCTTTAAAACTCCACCAAGATCCGGTTTTGTTATAAATTTTATTAAAAAAAGAACAGCTTTCAAGCCAGTCATAAAGAACATAATTACTTTTTTTATTATCCCAACGGCGCAGCCAACTCTTGCCGCGCCCTTCATCTACTAATAAATCTATCTTTAAATTAGGATGCTTTTGAGAAAACAATTTTAAGTAATTCTGCAAATAAACAAAATCGCCTATCGCAAGATGTGAAACAAAAAGAATCTTCATTAGACTATATTCTGGGTCTGTTCTCTGGCTTTTTCAAGTTCAACCTTTATATCAACCGCCATTGCACTGATATCACCATCAGAACATTTTGCCAATATAGTATTAGATTCTCTCATTAATTCTTGCAAAATAAAATCAAGTTTTTTACCTTTTTCGTCAGTCTTTTCTTTGATGACTTTTTTCACACGACTTAAATGACTCTTAAATCTAATAATTTCTTCATGAACATCAATCTTATTCAAAATAGAATAAAGCTCATCAAGCTTAAGTTTTGTCTGGTCATCGCCATCTTTTTGTAAAGGTAAAATCTCTTGAATTTGCTTCTTATATTTTTGCATCAAACGTTCAAAGGCTGTTTTAATTTTATTAACCTTTTGTCCACAAATTTCAAATCTTTTTTCTAAGTCTTTTTGTAAGTTTTTACCTTCAGCCAGCCTGCTCTCCAACAACTCATCAATAGCCAAACTAACATTTTTCAAAATTTCTTTTTCTAAACTTTGACTAATATTAGTCTTTTGCGTAACAAAAACATCCGGTAAGGTCAAAAAATCTGAAACAGAAATCTCTCCTGAGATCTTAAATTTCGTTTTTATCTCTTTTATAGCTTTAATGTAACCGTCTATAAGCTTTAAGGACGGCTTTACGGTTTCAAAAGAGCCACTATCTTCTTCTGGTCTAATAGAAAGATAAACACGACCTCTCATTAACTTGGATTTGAGCTCTTGAATTATCTTTATTTCTAAATGGTTCAAGGCATAAGGAATCTTACAAACAGCTTCAAAAAATCTAGAGTTTACAGATTTTATCTCAACCAGAAATAAAATCTTTTCTTTTTTATTAATAGGCAAACAAACGGTTCGGCTACTAAAACCTGTCATACTAAAAAGCACTATCACACCTCTTAAACAAGATTTGCATAAATATTCTGAACATCATCTAAGTCGTTTATAGTTTCTAAAAATTTGTAAATAGATTCTTCTTTATTTTGTTCTTCTACAGAAACTGTATTCTTAGGAATCCATTCAATTGCGACATCTTCAATTGTTAATCCCGACTGCTCTGCTCCTTTTTTCACCTTATCCAAATCATGCATATCACAACTAATAGACGCAACATTATCACCTATTGTCACATCTTCGATATCGTAATCTAGCATTTTTTCAATAAGATCATCTTCTGACAATTCGTCAGCCAAAACCCTAACAACACCCTTGTGTTCGAACATCCAAGCAACAGCACCAGATTCAGCCAATGTACCACCCAATCTAGAAAAAACATGTCTTAAATCAGAAACTGTCCTTTTTTTATTATCACTTAAAGTTTCTACGATAACGGCAACACCATGTGGGCCATAACCTTCATAAATTGCAGGCTCATAACTAACACCATCAAGCTCACCTGTGCCTTTTTTTATTGCACGAGTAATATTATCCTGAGGCATATTTGCAGCTTTTGCTTTCTCCAAAACCAATCGCAATTTTGCATTACCAACAGGATCACCACCGCTCTCTTTTGCCGCAACCGTAATCTCTCTAATTAATTTAGTAAAAACTTTACCCCTTTTTGCATCTTCTTTTGCTTTTTTATGCTTAATTGTAGACCATTTAGAATGTCCTGACATAACTTGCACTCCTAAATCTTAAAATAAATAGATATATCTTAAAATATAAATTTAACTATTTTTCTTTTATTTGTCGACCAGCCCATAAAAAAGGACCTATCAAATATCCCAATAAAGAAAAAGACAAAACTATAATATCATTAGGGAAATTCAGCTGTTCCATTGGATAAAATTTAAAAAATATAAAACCCAACGCGCCAAAAGCCATTGAATATGCTGCAGATTGCTTATTAAAACTCTTTTTAAAAAAACAAAAGAAAACAGGAACAAACAAGCAACTGATCAACAATTCATAGCTTTGTACTAACATTTCAATAATGTTTTCAGCAAAATAACCAACTAACAAAGCCAATAAACCTATTAAAAAAGTAACAGCTTTTGATATCGACAATTTACTTCGCTTTTTTATAAAAGCAAAATCAAAATCTTGAGCGATATTAGAACTTATTGCGCATAACAAAGAATCTGCTGTAGAAGTAATTGCTGCACTCAAACCACACACAACTAAAGCTAAAACAAAATTATTTGTCATATTACCAATCACTGGAATCAATGGGCTTGCGCCAAATGCAATATCAACACCAGTTAATCGCGCTTTCATCCCAAAATATACAGGGACAAAAGAAAATAATAATAAAGCAATACTTGAAAAGATAGCAGCTAGAGCTGCTATCTTTTTTGTCTTTGCAGCAAAGAATCTTTGTCCTAAATCTTGCTCTATTAAAGAAAAGAACATGGGCGAGATTAACACAGGAAAAAGCTTTACAAATGTAGACCTACCCGTCTCAAATGATCTTTGGGCCATAAACATATTTTTAAAATTAAAAAAAGAAGCCGGCTCACAAGATAAGCTATACAAAAATATACATGTAAAAACTAATAACAAAAATAATACTTGAGCTAAGTCTGTTGCTATAACAGCCTTTAAGCCACCCATCATCGTATAAATTATAATGAACGCCCAGAAAGCAAAGAATACTAAATTATTATCAATGCCCAATCCCCATAATAAGCTTTTAAGTGCTACAACCTGACCAGCCAGAAGTCCACATAAGGATACCGCAGAAACCGCAGATGCAACTTTCTTAAGCAAAACAGATTTATACTTTGTCTCAAAAAGTTCCGCTACGGTTGAAACATTAAATAATCTTAATTTAGAAGCAAAGCCACAACCTAATAATAAAAAACCTAGACTCATGCCCAATGTATAAAAAATCCCGTAATAACCAAAGTAGTAACTCTCTTGGGCTGAACCTAAAAGCATGCCACCACCAATTTGTGTGGCTATTAAAGTAAAGGTCAATGGCCATAAGCCTACTTTACGCCCGGCTAGAAAGTAATCTTCGTTTGTTTCTATACCTTTTGATACAAACAAACCTAACAAAAGGTATACAACCGACAACCCCATAAGAAGATATATGAACATATTCACGGTATTTCCTTAAAATTTAAAATTTAAAACTCTATAAGCTTAAAATAACAAAAATATGATAAATAATTGATTTTTATTAGAAAAGTTGGATATTTAGGCCAAATGGCCATGGAAATGATGATAAGAAATATTTTTGATAAATATTTTAAATACAAAATTCATATAAAACCCTTTTAAATTAACTATAAAGAGCCTACCAAATATATTCAAACTGTCAAAGTAACCGTATTTTTTGTTTCTAATCTCATTGCTGTCTTAAACTAAACTTGATATCATGACTGATTATAAAAAATATCATTTTAATATATAAAAAAAGGTGGTCATGAAAAAACAATCTATTTTATTAGCTATCTTATTTTTTTCTATAAATATCTTAAATTCAATGGATTCTCAAAATAGAAAAAATCTAATTATAAATGAGTGTAACGAGGTAGAAATTACAGATCCTTTTGATGAAATAGAAATAAAAGGAAATACTCACCTAAGAGTGATACATAGTAATCATGTCTCTGATATAACTTTACATATTGAAGGAATGAGGCGTCCTAAGGAATTTTATTGCGCCATGGAAGGTAAAAAACTAGTATTAGATTTTTCGTGCAATGCAATAATGCTTGTACCAACAGAAACATTATCACTTAAAAAACTATCTCTTTCTGCAAAAAATATCTTAATGCATATTTTTTCACCTGTCACTCTGATAGGAGACCTAACTATAGAAATAGAAAACAGTATAACAGATGTTCGTCTCGAATCTCTGCGTACAAACAATCTCAATGTTTCAATTCAAGATACAGCCGGCAACCTAAGTTTAGCAGGCCAGACTAAAACACAAACTATAAAAATAAATAGTATTAAAAGACATTGTGGCTATATTGCAAAAAAACTTAAAAGTGATTACTGTGATATAAATATAATCGGAAACAACTTCGCATCCATTTGCGTAAAAAATAAACTTTCAAAAACCATACCTGGAGATAATAACTTATCAGTTTGTAGCTACTGTGATCCCCCTACCCCCGAAGAAATCAAACAGGTTTTAGCTGATGATTATTTAATCTACATTCAGGAGGAGGCTGAAGGATGATCCTGAAAAAACAATTTATTTTATTAATCAACTTTTTAGCAATAGCAACTAACGCCCCATCTGTTTTTGCAACAAGTAAAATAATGGATTGTCATATAAAAGGATATAGTATGACTGTATCTTTCAAGAAATCTATGATCAGAAATCTCACAATAGAAAGCGCCAACAAAAAAATAGAACTAATAAGTGCATATTTAAAGAATGCAGATATTTATATTGACGATTCTGACATAAAATTTTACTCCGACACAGAAATACAGTTTGGATCAAACAAACAAAAAAGCATATCTATCCCCACCCAAAAATTTTTTGAAAATATAGAAATTTACGGACCATATGATGTGGAAATTGAACAAAATAACAATCCAGAAATAACAATCAAAGCCGATGACAACATACTACCTTTAATTAAAACACAAATAAAAGAAGATACAAAAACCTTAGTGATAAAACACGATACTGAAACTAGCTTTATAACAAATAATATACCCGTAATAAATATAAAGCTTCCTACTATTTCTAGAATTAAAGCAAGATATTGCTGCAACATAAAAATGGTAAACTTACAACAAAAACACTTGATATTAGACCTCTCAGTCAGCATACTTGAGGCATCAAATTTAGAGCTAAACTCATTAACTGCAAACCTTAATTGTGCCCATATAACCTTAGCTGGACACACACAAACTCAAATAATTAACATGAAAGGAACTTGTGACTATAATGCTCAGAAACTTCAGAGTGAAACATGCATCCTCACATCACCACGTATATTACCATCTCAACAAATATGTACCCTAGAAAATATGTCTGAAACCAAAAGAAAAATGCTAAGAGAAAATAAGCTAGGAAAAATGACAGCAATCATACAAACAGAAGAATTAACAACAACCCTACCTCACAAACAACTCGACCTCAATATTTATAAGCTTACGCGACCAGTAGAATTAGCCTTGAACTAAATAGAATTAAAAATTTCTTTTAACCCCCTAATACAAAGGTCATACCATGAAAAAACAATTTATTTTATTAACTCTCTTATTTTTTTCTATAAATATCGCAAAAACAATGGATTCGCAGGAAACTGATAGTCTGATTATAAATAGTTTTAATGAAATAGAAATACACGAACACATTCGGCTAACACTAATGTATAGACCCGGAACACCAAACATAACATTGCTTCCTGAAGAGCAGGACAATCCTACCGAGTTTTGTTACAACATACAAGATAAAAAGCTCATACTAAAACGTAATCCAGAAGATAATAAACCCCTAGGCTTGATAATGCTAATCCCAACAAAAACATTATCTTTGCAAAAAATATCTCTCCAAGGAATAAACAACATGATAAGTGTTCACCCAGGAGTAACCCTGACAGGAAACTTAACTTTGGAAATAAAAAACCCTGTTAACTTTATGCAATCAAATATTAACCTTGGAAATCTACGCACAAACAATCTCAATGTCTTAGTTGAGGGATCAGGTTACATACATTTGGGTGGCCAAACTGAAACACAGGATGTAAAAATTAAGGGAAACACTGCAGGATATAATGCCAAATTTCTAAAAAGCAGTTCCTGCGATATAAACATTGAAGGTGACAGCACTGCAATAGTATCTGTAATAGACAGGATCAGTCAAACTATAAATGGGGATGGAAACGTAACTGTTCTTGGAAATCCTGGGCAACAAAACATTAATGAAATAAGCGGACCAGGAAATCATTTTCAACAAAACAATCAGCTTGACTCAGTTCAAATAAGCGGTTTTGATCCTGCTCAACTTTTAGCAAGTTTTGGGATCAGTCAATAAGGAGAATAATTGATGAAAGTAAAAACATGAAAAAACAATTTCTTTTATTAACCTTAATTATTTCTTTTTTTACAACCAATTTATATGGATTAGAAGTAAGAGATTTAAACGCAGAAACAAAGATTCCTGTTTTTAAAAACACTGAAATCTACTGTCTCTCTGAAATTCAACTTGAACAAGACCCAAAAAGAAAAACTATTTGCATAAGCGTTGAAAAAGATACTGCAAAAAATATTAAATTTTCTTCAGATAACCATAACAAGAATTTGATTATAGAATTTGAATCTGGACCCGACTATACCCCATATAACATTTATTACAGCTTTATAATAAAAACAAATGAATTTGCGATCAATCCATATAAATCTTTTGAAAGTAATGACGATCTTGTGCTGCAAGAAGATGAAGAACCTCTAACAGAAACACCTCAAGAAGAATATGATGATGATGATGAAATACCTGAAGAAAATACAAATACCTATGGAGATCCATTTCTAGTTGGTAGTATTTTTAGAAATAAAAACAGTATTTTCCTCAATAGTTCTAATCAAGGTCCATGGCTCAATAATGAATGCAGCATTTGGCACTAAACCGTTTCTTTAAAACAGATTTACTTGTCCATCAATTTTTTCGTTCAAAAGCTTACGTTTAAGATACAAAAACTTTTTGGGCGCAATCTGTCGCCCTCTAGATGTCTTTAATAATAAGCCTAATCGAATTAAAAATGGCTCACAAACATCTTCCAAAGTCTCTCTATCTTCACCAGTCAACGCAGCAAGAGTTTCTACACCAACAGGTCCACCATCAAAGTCTTTAATAATATGAGTCAAAAGTTTGCGATCAAGTTTATTAAGACCATCTTCGTCTATCCCTAAAAATTTTAGAGCCAAATCTACAATCTCTATATTAATAACTTCGTGCTCATGAACTTGAGCAAAGTCTCTTACACGCCTCAAAATTCTTTTTACAATTCGGGGAGTACCTCTTGCTCTTTTGCCAATAGAGAATGCAGCCTCAGGCAAAATAGGTAAACCTAAAAAATTTGCATTCTGAGTGACAATCTCAGCAAGATCTTCAGGCTCGTAAAAATCTAAACGCTCAACGATGCCAAAACGAGTCTGTAGAGGCCCTGAAATCAAAGAGGTCTTAGTTGTTGCTCCAATCAAAGTAAATTGTTTTAAGGGCAACCTGATAGATTTTGCACCAGCACCTTGACCAATGATCATGTCTACACAAAAATTTTCCATGGCGCTATATAATATCTCTTCAACATTTTTAGGTAGTCTGTGAATTTCATCAATAAAGAGAACCTCTTTATCTGAAAGATTAGAAAGAATAGCAACCAGATCACCACTACGTTCTAAAATTGGAGCACTAGTAATTTTGAGATTCACCCCCAATTCTTTTGCTATTACTTTTGCCAAAGTAGTTTTGCCAAGCCCGGGAGGCCCAAAAAGCAAAACATGATCAAGCGCATCTTCTCGAGCTTTACAAGCTTTTGTATAAACAAAAAGCTTCTCTTTAATTTCATGCTGACCAAGATAATCATCAAAAGAAGACGGTTCAAAAGTAATCGCTTTATCTTCTGTTGTCTCTTGTAAATTCAATAACTCCAAAGGGGAATCCAAATTCATAAATATCCCTATTTTTTAATCTTTAAAATTGAGGCTTCATTTTCTGGTTGATCTCTGATAAAATGATTTTACATGAAAATAGCATGGGTTGCTAGCTCAATTGGTAGAGCAACAGACTCTTAATCTGCAGGCTCAGGGTTCGAGTCCCTGGCGACCCACCATTTTTATTGTTTTTAGACATATTAAAAATATGT
>Ga0075121_1000166_pt1 | contig 45039 bp, 40 predicted proteins | sample AntAceMetag02UKG_FD_69793 | JGI IMG/M metagenome (GOLD analysis project Ga0075121, IMG submission 69793) | Saline lake microbial communities from Ace Lake, Antarctica - Antarctic Ace Lake Metagenome 02UKG | ecosystem: Environmental > Aquatic > Non-marine Saline and Alkaline > Saline | place... | reverse complement strand
AAGCATCATCAACCAAAGGATCCAGGCTGTTCAGCACTTCCCATCCGTCGGGCATGCCATCGCTGTCCGTATCCAACATAGAGGGATGTGTTCCGATCCAGAGCTCCTGCAGGTTGGTCAAGCCATCGCTGTCGGCATCGCTTCTCGCATCATCCACCAAGGGGTCCAGCCCATGGGTTACTTCCCAGCCATCCCCCATTTCATCGCCGTCGGTGTCAGCCACCAGAGGATCGGTCGAATAGGAAATGACTTCATCATAATCATTCAGCCCATCTGAATCAGAATCATACAGTTGAGGATGGGTGCCGAAGTTATATTCCTGCAGATTCGTCAGACCATCGCTGTCGGGATCATCCAATGCGTCATCCACCAGCGGATTCAGGCCGTTGTTCAGCTCCCATGTATCGGTTAATCCATCGGCATCTGTGTCCATCTGAAGTGGGCTGGTTCCATAGATCACGACCTCCTCATAATCATTCAGGCCATCCGCATCGGTATCGGCCAGCCGGGGATCGGTCCCTTCCTCATATTCACGACCATTGCTCAGCCCATCCACATCGATATCGCCCACCCACTCGTTGACAAGACTTAACTGGTTCGTGCTCAGAGCCTCGTTATAAATCCGGACGTCATCGATTTTGCCGCACCAATAGGCATCCGATGCATTCACATGACCGCCACCGATTCGCAACTCGATTTGCTGATAAGCCTGGAAATCCTGACTGGATTGGGATTTCAGTCTTCCATCCACAAACAAACGAGTGACGCTCCCATCATGAGTCAACGCGACATCCTCCCACCGGCCTGCATTTTCCGGATACCAATTGGTCATCCAAACGGTGGAAGGCGGGGCCAGAAAATCACCGACAATACCCACCAGGCGATTCAGGTCGCCTTGATATCTCAATGCGAAACCGGGCCAGCGATTTCCTGTGAGATACTGGACATCTGAAATAACAGTGGGGTAATCCGTGGTATGGGCCCCCTCTTGCCAGATCACCGCGGTAATCGTGAAAGGAGAGGTTGATAGAATGGCTTCAGCGGATTGATCCACCACCACCACACTGCTTTCACCATCAAACCACAAGGCCTGTCCCCCACGGCCGGAAATCCAATTACTCTCGGTCATCCCCTGCAAGGTGCCGGGCCAGAGTGAAGAAACCCGGTTGGATGCCACATCTCCCGCTCCTTCGTCAAATGCCCAATGAGCAACCAGACCATAAGCCAGCCCGCCATCGGACAGAGGATCAAAACTGTTGGCCACCTCCCAGCCATCCGGCAATCCGTCCCGATCCGTATCCGGATGTAAGGGGTCGGTCAACAAAACGATGACTTCCTGATAATCGTTCAGGGCATCCGCATCTGAATCCGACACAAACGGATTCGTCTTATTCACCATCTCGTCCGAATTTGCCAATCCATCGCCATCCGGATCGCCGGCGGCTCCTTCGTCACCCGTACCGATCAAGGGATTCAGGCCAGTCAACACTTCCCAGGCATCCGGCAGGGCGTCGGCATCCGTATCGGATAACAGCGGATTGGTTCCCGTCTCAAAGATCTCAGCATAATCACTCAGCGTATCGGCATCTGTATCCGCCTGGTAGGGGTCGGTGCCATAGGTCACCGCCTCCTGGTAGTCATTCAGGCCATCCGCATCCGGGTCCGCAGCTTGTGGATCGGTGCCATATCCAACCTCCTGCAAGTTCGTCAATCCATCCGCATCCGGGTCCAGCCCCGCATCGTCCACCAAAGGATTCAGGCCATTCGCCACCTCCCAGGCATCGGGAAGACCATCCGCATCCGTATCCGAGGAGAGCGGATCCGTCCCCAGCGTCAGCACTTCCATGGCATCGTCCAGGCCGTCATCATCCGTATCCGCATTCCGGGGATTCGTGTCCAGACCGAATTCCTCTCCATTGTCGAGACCATCGGAATCGGCATCCCCCAGCCACTCATTCACCGCAGCCAACTCATTGCTCCCCAGAGCGGAGCGGTAGATTCGGATATCGTCGATCTTGCCGCCCCAGTAGGCATCTGGCTCGTTGACATGTCCACCGCCCAAACGCAGTTCGGATTGGAGACTGGCGTCAAACGAATTCAGCGCCGAAGACACGAAAGCCCCGTCCACATACAGGGACAGCTGGGTTCCGTCATGCGAGAGCGCCACATCCACCCATCGGCCAAGATGATCCTCGTTCCAATTGGTCGAAACAATGCCACTGGCCGCCAGATTGGTGGTGCCGGCAATGCCAATCAGGCCGTCCGCCGCCTTCCAATAGCGCAGCGTGAATCCGGGCCACCGGTTGCTGGACAGGAGTTGAACGTCGGACACCACCGTCGGAAAGTCTGAAGTGCTTAGGGGATTCTGCCAGATCACCGCGGTAACTGTGAAGGGCGTGCCCGTGACCACGGCGCCGCCGGACTGATCGACCGCCACATGATCATTCACGCCGTCAAACCAGAGGGCATGGCCGCCGCGGCCTGAGACCCAGTTGCTTTCCACCATGTAGCGCATGGCACCGTTCCACTGGTCAGACACACTGTTGGAGACCACGCCGCCGACGCCTTCATCGAAGGTCCAGCGCGCGGTCAACCCGTAGGCCAGACCGCCATCGGACAAGGGATCAAAACTGTTCTCCATTTCCCACCCATCCGGCAATCCATCACTGTCGGTATCTGATACTTGCGGGTCTGTGGAAGCAGCCAGTTCGGCCTGATTATCCAATCCATCGCCATCAGGATCTGCCGCCGTATCATCGATGAGGGGGTCCAGAGCGTTCGCCACCTCCCAGGCATCGGCCATCCCGTCGGCATCGGAGTCGGCTAAAAGCGGATTGGTTCCATGCGTCACGACTTCTTCATAATCGTTGAGTCCATCCGCATCACTGTCGGCGACGTCCATCTCCGTCCCGTGCGCATATTCCTGCTGATTGCTCAGCCCGTCGGCATCCGCATCCCCGTCGGCATCGCTGGGGTCCAGCGGATCCAGGAGTTCTGGATGCTGCAACTCATAGACATCATCGATCCCGTCCACATCCGAATCCAGCGGCTGGGTCACCGGCCGGGCAAATACCCGGTAATATCGAATGGAACTCCGCGACAGCACATCCGCATCCCGCCAGATCAGTGCTCCATCAGCCCCCAGCACCAGGCTGGTCAGCCCCCAATCGGAATTCGTCAGATGGTCCGTATACCGGACAAAATAATAATCACTTGTCAGGGATGGAATATCGATACGTAGATTCCGATTGCTTTCCATCTCAACGGACGTAATGAAGAAGTCTTCAGCATCCGAGGTAAACCCCGGCATGATGAAATAAATCAGGACAAAAAGGAACCACTGCCCCGCCCTGCGGGCGGAATCATGGAACCCGCTCTTTGGTGTCTTCTTTCTCACCCTCATTCCATACGCCCTATAGTGTGGTGCTCGGGTTATGTCTTTCACGCCCAACCGATAGATATAGCGTTTACCTTATTTTTCTATAACAATAAGGCTTAACATCTTCCTAACAAAATTACCGCAGAAAGCCCCATAGTCAAACCCCAAACACATGCGAATCTCCCCACTTTTCAGTGCCAGAGAGTCACAAAGCCTGTTTATTTCAACCGATGAGTATCTCCCGCAACCCATTGCATCCTTTTTGAACAATACATGGGTTCATTGCTGAGTTTTCAGACCAAAGAAGCCAGCGCAGCCGCGTAGTCCGGCTCAGTGGTCATTTCCGGAACCAGCTGGCGATAGACCACTTTGTTCTCTTCATCCAGAACCACCACGGCCCGGGTCTGCAGCCCCATCAAGGCGTGCTCCACAATCAGTGTGCCGTAGTCCATGCCGAACTCCGGAGAGCGGAAGGTCGACAGGAATTTGCCATTTGGGATCTTCGCAGATTCGCAAAAACGGGCCTGTGCAAAGGGCAGATCTGCTGAAATCGTGAGGACCACTACATCGTCCCGCTTGGCCACCTCTTCATTGAAGCGCTTGGCAGACACCTGACACACTGGCGTATCCAGCGAAGGAACGATATTCAGGATCTTCTTCTTTCCGGGGAAGTCCTCCAGTGACCAGTCCTTGAATTCCTGATCCGGCAGATGAAGGGCCGGAGCCTGGCTCCCCACAGCAGGCAGTTGGGTGAAGGTATGGGCGGAATCGCCATGAATCGTAAAAGTTTGAGGGTTCAGTTCGGTCATAATGAGGTCCTTTCGTTAGAGCCAAGTATACTGCAGGGCGGAGCAAATGAAAAGGGCGGCCGTCTCGACGCGGAATACCACGGGGCCGAAGGTGACGGGCTGCACCCCGGCGGCCAGCAGGGCTTCCACTTCTCCAGTGCTAAAGTCCCCTTCCGGGCCGATCCACATGGCCACCTGCGGGCAGTTCTCCTGTCGCAAGCGGCCGAAAAAGGCCGGCAGCGGGATGGAGTTGTCCTGCAAGGCACCGAAACAGGCGGCGGCGGCTGGAACGGATTCCAGCGCCGAGGCAAACGGCTGGACCGGGAACAGTTTCGGCATCCACGGGTTCCCGCTTTGCTTGCAGGCACTGAGCGCAATGGCCTGCCAGCGAGCTGCTTTTTTTGCGGCGTCTTCCGGGCGGATACGCACCACGGTCTGTGCCGTCTGAATCGGACGAATTTCATGCACCCCGAGTTCCACGGCCTTTTGAATCAGCCAATCCATCTTCTGCTCGCGCACGAGCGACTGGACCAAAATCCGACGGGGAACAAAGGGATCGGCCATCGTCTGCGATACGATCCGGATGGAGGTCCGCTTCTTGTGAGGCACCACCACCTCGGCCACGCCCAAACGCCCCGCCCCATCGAGGACCTCGATCTGCGCCCCCGTCTTCTTCCGCATCACCGAAACCAGATGTTTCGACTCGGCCTCCTCCAGTTCAGCCACCGAGTCCGACCAGCGGTCCGCAGGCAAAAAACAGCGAATCATGAAGCCATTCCTTTCATCAAAGGGTCTACGCGTACGGAGAAGCGGCTAGACAAAGACACGCTCTCGAGCGAAAGCCCGGAGCGTGCCATCAACAGGCCAATCCTCATCGGCGGCAGTCGGTTCTCAAAACCCCTAGAATAGGTATTTGGCACCGGCGCGGAAGAAGAAGCCGCGGAATGAGGTGTCGCGGGCACCATACTTGTAGTAGCTGGTATCCGCGCGCATGACATCGATCTGATAGCCGGCGCCCCCTTCCAGAAATACATTCTCGGCGATCATATACTCATACGTCGCGTTGATATCCCAAAGAATCGCGTTGCCGATGTCCACATCATGGCGTTGGCTATCCTCTTCGCTGTACACACTCACATCCGAGTTCACGAACAGATACTTCAGGCCGGTACCCAGCACGACATTCCAGTTGTCCCAGTCAATCGCATTAAAGTAGACGGAGGCTCCCAAGGGAATCAGCAGGGCGCTTCCGTCATAGTCGACCAGCGCGTCATACTTGAACGCACGCGAGCTGGAATTGACATTCCAGGAGTCCATTCCCATGCTGACGCCCACGCCCCAGGGGAAGCTAAACCATTCGCGATACTCGAAGGAAACGCCATAGCCAACCTTGAACAGATCGAAATCACCATCGCCGGGAAACCAGAGCTGACCCACCGAATGCAATTCGCCCGGATCTTCGCTCAACACGCCGCCCATTGCCACACCGGCCATCATCAGGACGGCACAGGTCAATAAAATTGCTTTTTTCATCATTTACACTCTCTTGGTTTTGCTGTTTGAGACAGTGGAAATCTACCGCATTCCTATCCGTCTTGTAAAGCATCTGGACACCAACGCGGCACGGAATCTCAGCGACGCCCCACCTGATAGGTGATGGGAACCTCCACCTGAAAGCTGGAAGGAAGGGTATTCGTCCCCAGCGGCTTCGCCGCCGCCCGCTTCAGAATCGCCAGCGCCGCCTCTGCCAGCAAGGCAGAACCGCTGTTCTCCAGAATGCGGACCGATCCGATAGTCGCCGTGGGTTCCACCTCCACCAGGAGGAGAACAGTCCCCGTTTCCCGGGAATACCGGGCGGCCCCTGGATAAAATTTACTTTGTTCGATCCGGTTGCTCAATTCTCCGAGCCATTCGGCCTGGATGGCCTCTTCCCGGCCTGCCGCCCCCTGTTTCTCCACGGCGGGCTGCACCGCCGGAGTCAGGGCGGCTTCGACGGGCGGCGGTGCCACTTCCGGCTCCGGGAGCGGCTCAGGCTCCATAGGCGGCAGCCGCGGCGATTCCGGCACCAGCACCGGCTCCACGACTGGCTCCGGTTCCGGCTCCGGGAGCGGCTCAGGCTCCACAACCGGTTCAGGCGGAGGTGACTCCATCACCGGCATGGGGGCAAGAGCGATCTGTAGATGGGTTTCCTGCTCCAGCACCACCTCGCCCGGGGGAGGAGCCAGTAAACGGCCATGCAGGCAGGCCGCCAGCCAGCCGACCGCCACCGCCAGCGCCAGCCAGCCGGCGGCCGATCCCACCCGATCCGCCACATCCTTCCGGGAAGGCGGTTCAGTCGTGCTGGGTGGTGATGAGCACATCATTCCTCCCGCTGGCACGAAGCGGATCCATCACGGCAACAAAAGCATCGAACGGGGCCGCACGGTCCACCCGCAGTTCCACCGGGCCATCCGGTGTACGGGACAGCAGCGGCGGCAGGGCCTCACTCCCGATCGCCGCCCCTTCGTGATGCACCGTTCCCTGGGCATCGATGGACAAGACCAGACGCGACGGATCGCTTTCGACCGGGACTGCTGTTTCGGCCGACGGCAGCACCACCTGCAACACCGGCGAGCTGAAGGTGGACGCCAGAATAAAAAATAGCAGCAGCATGAAAATCACATCGATCAGGGGCGTCAGATCGATATCCGCATCAAAATCGTCATCGAGGAAGTCGCGGTCCATGGCTCACTCCTCTGGGCGGGCGGCCGCGGCCGCCGGGGCCGCGCGACGGAACCGGCCGGCATACTCCATCACTTCCACCTGGAAGCCCTGGATCTGCAACCGGAAGAAGTAATAGAGACACAGCACGGGAATCGTGATGCACAGCCCCATGATGGTAGTGGAGAGCGCCTCCCAGATCCCGTTGGCCAGGACCGATGGATTGACGGCGGTCTGGGCCCCGATGACCCGGAACACCCTGACAATGCCCAGCACCGTGCCCAGCAGGCCCAGCAGCGGGGAGATCACCGAAATCAGCCGCAGCAGCGTCATCGCCCGGTTGACCTTCCTGAAATGCTTATGGAACAGGAACGCCAGCTCTGCGCGCAGATCGTGACTGCCCTGCCCCGATGACCGGACCGCCTCGGAGAAGATACGGATCAGCGGGTTCCCGGACCGGGCGCCCTCTGCGGGGTTCAGTTGCGACGGCTCGCGCAGCAGCGCCGCCAGATGGCGCCGGAAGGTCCAGCCCATCCAGGTCAGGGTCACGGCATATTTTACACACAGATACACCGCCACGGCGGCGACACCGACCAGGACCGGACCGGCCGCACCCATGGAATCAAACAACGATTGCAGGTTCATCAGGTTCCTCTCCCTTTCTTATGGAATCGCCGGCCAGCACCAAAAGGATCAATTCCACCAAAAATGTTTTCCATCGCCGGAAGCTGCCAACATCGGCACTGCGCCGCCACGCCTCGGATGCCGCCTGCCGCAAGGCGGGAAACTGCTCCAACGTGCGCGCGACCTCCGCGCCATAGACCCCCTGCTCGCGGCGGCGAAAACGACGAAACAAAGCCAAGCCGATCGGCCGAAATACCAGCATCCAGACCGCCAGCACCAGCACCGCGCGGGCAAACACCCGCACCCCCTTGATCCAGCCGGCCTCTCCCGGATACAGCAGCATCAGCACAAGCAGCAGCGCGGCCAGGAACAAGCCCGCTTTGAACGGGACCCGCCGCCACCAGCGCTTGCGCGTAGGGGCTGTGGGCAGACGCGCAGGCCCGTCAGCCGCCACCGGCATCGGACGGCGCGGCTTCTTCAGGGCCTGTTCGATTTCATTCGGGATGGATCCGGCCAGCCAACCGGTAATCAGCCCCCCCAGCGTGTAATAGCCAAGATAGAAGGTCAGGAACCACGCCGTGGGCGACAACCCGCCTGGGGCACTTCCGATCCGGTCCATCATCCAACGCCCCACCGCATTCACCGACTCCCACAGCGAGGAGCCATACAGCAGTGTCATGACCAGAAGCTTCAGCACGGCCCCCTGCCACAGGGCCAGCAACCCCAGCACCAGCGCCCCTAGGCGCATGGACGGAAGAAAGCCGAAGAGCAGACTCCCCATCAGCCCCTGGAAAGCCACCGCCGCATAAGCCGGCAACGGGGTGTGCGGACTGGCCGCTGCTTTGATCAGCAGAACCACCACCATCGCTTTGAGAATGGCCCGCCCTTTCTGTTCCGCAAAATAGGCAATCAGGGCAATCAGGATCACCGCGGTCGAACCGACCACAATGCCGGTGAACGGCACACGCAGTGCATGGATCAGCCCGCCGAGACCCGCCTCGTTTAACGCCCACAGCGCCGTGAGCCGTTCGACAGCCAAACGCGAATCCAGCCGTCCGCAAGTGGATTCCTCCCCCTTCAGGCTCATTTTTTGCGTATTTTCGTCGTTTTTCGGCATTTTGTACTGTTTTTTGGCCTTTTCAGGCCGTTTTTCGCTGTTTTTGACCGTTTTTTTTGCCTGATTCAGTCCACGTTCAGGGGTTCACGGTTCCCCAATTCTTCATTCTTACTTATTTCTTCTTCATCTCCCACGACAGTAGCGCCCATTCGAATTGATGCCGGGTCCGGGCGACCCCATCCTCTCCGCGTTCCAGTTCTTTGTAGTACTGCCGCAGGCGCGACTTTTCTTTCGTAGAAAGCGGTCCGATCCGCCACTGCACCGAAGCGATGAAGCGGGCGGCAGAGGCATAGGACATTCCGCCGGTGGAGCGGAGGAAATCCACTTTGGCGCGAATGCCCATCTGATAGAGCAGGTTCACGGCATAGATATAGTCCGGCCGCGGAGCGATTTCGCGATCCAGGAACTCGAGGAGGTCCGACCCCAGAAAACTCCCGCCGGCATGCAGCGTCAGATAACATCGCAACCGCGCCTTTCTCATCATCTTCTTCAGGGAAGCGCTCAGCCCTTCCCCACCCATCGCCCGCGAGCAAACCGCAATGTCCACCTTGGGAACGCCCTTCCACGCATCGGACCACGACAGGCCATGCGACTCCACGTTGTCCACGCCTTCTTTGCGACAGTTCTTTTTGAGCAGCCGCAGCATCTCGGGCGAGAAATCCAGGGCATAAACTTTGCGTAGCTGCTGCGCCAGCGGGATGGCCAGATTCCCGCTCCCGCAGCCGATATCCAGCGCCGTGTGTGCGCCATCCAGGTTCATGTGAGCCAGAAAGGCGCGGGTGTAGTCACTATTCAGTGTCCACCGGTCCCGCTGCACCGCCCGGCTGTCCCACTCCGCGGGACTGCGCGGACCAAACGACGATCGGTCATATTGCTCCTGATGCATCGCCTCGAAGTCCACTTCCTGAATCAGATCTTTGCCTAGCATCATGCCCTCCTAAAATTCAACTTTTGCGCTGACGTAAAAATTCCGCCCCTCTTCGGGATACCCCTCGCTGAGTTCGTAGTTTTCATCGAACAGATTTCGGATCCCCGCCGAGAGGCCGAAGCCGCACGGCAGATCCACCTGCGCATCGATATTGCACAGCCAGAATCCGGCCGCTTTGGTGCCGTACGAGGTGGAATACCGCGAGGAATTATACTCCACCCCCGGAACCAGCCTCAGGCGACTCATCGGCTGCCACTCCGCATAGAGCGACAGGCGGTTCTCCGGCGTATCCAGCGGCTTGATATCCGGGCGGTCCAGATTGCGACGATGAAGATACGCAACCTGACCGCCCAGCTTCACGGTCGACAGCGCCCGCCAGGCCAGACCAGCTTCCAGGCCGGCATTTTCGGACTCGCCCACATTCTGCTGCTGCGCCAGCCAGGTGTCGGTGGAGGCATCATATTCAACCTTGTCCACCTGCTGGATGGTGTCATCCAGACGGCTGTAGAAAACGCTGAGACGGCCCTCGAGATTCGGGACCACCTGCCCCTCATAGCCCGCCTCGAAATGCATCGCGGTTTCCGGATCCAGATCCGGGTTCGGGAGCGCCGTGCCCAGCCGATAAGAATACCGATCCTTCAATGTGGGGAACCGCGACTTTTTGGCGACTGTCACGCGGAATACGCCATCTGTAACCGTGTAGAACAAGCCCGCCTGCGGGTTGAAATCCGTATTGCCGTTGTCGGCATAGGTCACCAGCTCTGTTCCGCTGCGGTCTTCCGCCTTCAGACTTTCGCGGCGCTCCACATCGGCACCCAGCGCCAGTGCCCAGGCCGGGGCCAGCTGGATTCGATCCTCCAGCGCCAGCGACCCGGTCCAGTCGCTGTACTCCGAGACCGGGTCCCCTTCGTTATGCTCGCGATGGACATCCTGCTTGTAGTGCACGGCCCCTCGAAGCGAATGTTTTTCGCCCAGCGTGTTCCCCGCCTCCAGCGAACCGCCGAACGTGTAGTCATCATAGAGGCTCGTGAACGCGTATTTCTTCGTTTGCGTCGTATAGGTGTCGTCGTCATAGGAATTCAGCGTGTTCTCATAGGTGTCATAATAGAATCGCGGTTTCACATACCCGTCGATGCCCAGCGACTTGTGCCCCACAAAATACAGGCTGTTTTTTGTCCACTCCGTATAGCGCCAGTATCGCGGCCGGATAGCCGGATCACTGCCCGTATAGGTCGGCAGCCCCTTCTCGCTATCCTGCCGGACAAACCCCACGGCGTATTCATCCCCGCGGTCGCCCGGTGTCCAGGCGGCCTTGGCACTGAGCTGCAGATCGCGGCTGTCGGAGTTGTTCCGATGCCCCCCGTCTTCGGTCGCTACCGGTTCAAAATCATCCGACAGCGGAAAATAGTCCCGCTCGCGGGTTGCCACTGAGGCCTGCGCATATCCGGTCGGACGGCTCACCCCCGCTCGGACGGCGCTCTCCACGCCGTTGCCGCTGAACACACCCGCCTTCGCTTCAAACTCCTGCGGGCGGGTCGGCCGGCGTGTCACCACGTTGATGGCGCCACCCAGCGTGTTCGGCCCGTAAATCAGCGGGCTGTATCCCGGGGACACGCTCAGCTCGGCCATATCAAAGATACTGAAGCGCCCCGCATCCACCATGCCGTCATACGGCACATAAACTGGAATTCCATCGATGAACAGCGGAACCTGGCGCATGTCGAATCCACGCACCCAGATCATTTTTTCGCCGCGCCCCCCCACCTGCGCAATCGAGACTTCCGGCAGCAGCGATGCCGCTTCCACCACATCCCGGCGGCCGCGCACCGCCGCTTCTTCGCCCGAAACCCGCGACTGCGTCCCATCGGACTCCTCGCTCACGCCGCCGACCACCAACACCTCGCCCAGCGAGAAAACCGGCGATTTCTCCTCTGCGGCCGCAACTGAACCGACGGGACACAGCATCAGCCCCAACAGGCAAAACAGATGGATTTTCATCAAAAATAGGCTGTTTTTGCTCCAAAAAGGCCATTTTTTGTCGTTTTTTCTCATTTTTTATCCTTTTTGGCCTTAAAACGACCCGAAAACTCTGAAAAAGCCTGATTTCCGGCTTTCACAAGCTTGTTGCGCAATTTCGCAAAATTCGCAGCAAACTGACGCGCAAACGGCGTCAGCTCCGATTTTCCCCGAGACGCCCCGCCCTTCTGGCGAATCAGCAGCGGCTCTCCCAGCTCCCGCTCCACGCGATTCAGGATCTTCAGCGCCTTCACGTACGACAGTTCCATGTCTCGCGCCGCCTGCTGAATCGACCCGTGCCGATCAATCCCCTCCAGCAGCTGCAACAACCCCACACCGAAGAATTCTTCGTCGCTATCGCTCGCCACCGCCACTTTCAGGTGCAATTTCATGCCCGATATACATACCCGTGTATATCGGGAAGCGCAAGCCAAAAGAAGGGAAAAGACTGAAGGCTGAGGTCGGAGGTCCGAGGTCGGAGGTCGGAGGTCCGAGGTCCGAGGTCAGAAGACAGAATAGATGAGTGCCGAGTTCAAGTCGAAGACGCGGAACAAACGCGAATTCTATAGCGTCCCGCAACGCGGGGCGAACGAGTGAACAAAGCGAACGGAGTGGCAACACAGGAGACGGAGGCTCCGATGCGTTTTGCAGCCGCATGAGCCCCAAAAAGCCGAAAATTCACCCGATTTTCAAAAAATGAAGGAATTTCTTGTCCATCCTAGCCTTGGAGACGGCGGATGCCTCATTTGGGCCATTTTGGGCAAAAAACAACCCCAAAATGGCTGAAAAGGCCGATTTCCCTATGTGCCAATGAAAGTGACACACGAAAGTGAAACACACCCAGGGCGCATAGGAGAGAGCATGAAAGAGCTGAACGAGACGTCAACCGGGCCCCGGGGCCCGGTTGAAACAACACCCCAATCGACTGAAGCCCCTGCTGTCGGACGTAAGCACCGGCACACGATTGCGGAACGGTTGCGCATCATCGAAGAATCGGATTTGTGCAAACATGGTGGACTTGGGGCCTTACTTCGCCGGGAAGGTCTGTATCATTCCACAATAAGAAAGTGGCGGAAGTGGAGGGATGAAATGGCAGACAAGGGATTGGTGCCGGACAACGGCAAGCGGGCCGTCTACAACGAGCTGGCGCGAGTGAAGCGTGAAAACAAGCGGCTGAAGCTGCAGCTGGAGCGGACGAAGGGATTGATCGACCTGCAAAAAAAAGCCTTAGAGCTCTTGGAGTCGATGGACCTCGACGAAAAGAGCTCAGAGGACAGCTGATGGAAATCCTGGCCCGCAATCTAGACCTCTTCAGGATCAAGGAAGCCTGTGACACGCTGGGCGTCAGTCGCTCGGCGTGGTATCGGCATCGGAGACCGAAACCACCGGACCGGCGAAGACCGCCTCGCAAGCTCCAGGAGAGCGAACGCGCCCAGGTGCTGGCGACACTCAATAGTGAGACCTATCAGGACGAGTCTGTTCCCAGTGCACAAACCCAGCTTCTCGATCAAGGGACCTATCTATGCTCGCAGCGTACAATGTACCGTATTCTACAGGCTGAAAAGCAGGTCCGGCAACGACGGAACCGGGGAGAACACCCCGTCTATCAGAAGCCGGAACTGCTGGCGACGGCTCCCAATCAGGTCTGGAGCTGGGACATCACGAAAGTGAAAGGGCCCAAGGGATGGGTCTCGTATCAGCTGTATGTGGTCCTGGATGTCTACAGCCGGTATGTCGTGTCGTGGTGTCTCTCGGGATATGAGTCTGGGGAGCAGGCCAAAGCCTTGATTGCTTCGGCCTGTGTACGCGAGTCGATCCAGGAAGATCAATTGACTGTCCATGCGGACCGCGGAGGGGCCATGCGCTCCAAGTGCCTGGCGGAACTCTACGGGCAGCTGGGCGTGCGCCCCAGCTTCAACCGGCCGCATGTCTCCAATGACAATCCGTACTCCGAGTCGCACTTCAAGACCCTGAAATATCATCCGGACTATCCGAAACGGTTTGGTTCCATCGAAGATGCCCGCAATCATATGCGAATCTTCTTTCAATGGTATAACTCAAAGCATCGCCACTCCGGGATCGCCATGATGACCCCGGAATGGGTGCATTATGGTAAGGATAGGCAAATCAGGAAGAAGCGGCAGTTCGTTCTGGCGGCCGCTTATCGAGAGCATCCTGAGCGGTTCGTTCGGGGAAGACCAGAAGCCAAAGGCGTTCCCGCTGAAGTCTGGATCAATAAGCCAACTATCGAGTAGAAATGTGTGTCACTTTCATTGACAAGCAGCGTTTTGGAGCTTTTTTGGTGATTTTGAGGCTCAAAAGAGCCCCTCTCGCAGACCAACGGGCGTGGGAGGTCTACTTTTCGACGGCTTCATCGGCTTCGGCTTTTGCTGCTTTTTTGGCGGCCTGGTTCTGATCGCGAACCTGATAGGTGGAGCTGAGCGCGCCATGGGCGGCGCCTTTTCCGATTTCGCTGTTCCCGTATTGCTCCACAGTACCATGCCCGGCCCCGCGGACGGCACCTTTGGCGATCTGCTTGCCGGCGCCATTGGCACAGCCGGAAACCAGGATGAGAGAGATAATGCTGACTAGAATGGCAATGAGTTTCATAGAGGCTCCTTCAATTATGGTGAAGTTAGTCTACCTCAGATGAAGGAATATTGCCAGATGGGATGTCGGATATCCACAGTTCAGGAATTCAGGGGTTTCAGGATTCCTCATTCCGACCTCCGACCTCCGACCTCCGACCTCTGATTTCCCCCCCCCCTACCCGCTTATCTTGTACATAATATTGACGATGATAGAGCCCCAGATGGCCAGAAGGACATTGGCGACCGCATAGGGGGCGGCATAGCCGATGACCGGGAGGGAGCTGTCGGCTTCATCCTCCAGCGTCAGCAGGGCTGCGGTGATGTTGCGGGATCCGGCCAGCGCGCCGAACAGGAGAACAGGATTCATCTTCAGGAAGAGCTTGGCAAACAGCAGCCCGACCAGCACAGGCAGGATGGTCAGAATCATCCCCGCAAAGAACACGGACAGGCCGGTGGTCTTGAGCGCGATGAGCGCCTGACTCCCCGCGCCGAGACCGACACAGGCGATAAACAGGTTCAGCCCGAGGTTCTGCAGAATCCAACGGCTGGCTGTCGGGATCTGCCCGTAAGTAGGATGCAGGGTCCGGAGCCAGCCGAAGAGCAGTCCGGACACGAGTACGCCGCCGCCAACCCCCAACGAAATGGGAATGCCGCCGATATGCCCGACCAGCAAGCCGATCAAGGTGCCGAAGACGATCCCGAGTCCAACCACAATCATATCCGTGATATCCGTGGTGCGTTCTGCGAACCCGATCTTCGACACCACCCGGTCCACATCCGCCTGGCGTCCGATCAGGGTGAGAATGTCACAATGCTCGATGACGGTCTTTGGCAGCACGGGAACCAAATGGCTCTGCCGGGTGATCTTGCGCAGAAAGAGCCCGCGGGCCTCCACACTGGCGGCGATCTCTGCGATGGTCCTCCCAGCCAGCTTCCTGTTGAGCACGCAGATGTCCATGACTTCACCGATGACATCGCTCATTCGCTCGATATCCTGCTCCGGGCCGATGGTCTGTACGGCCATCAGCATGCTCTTCCGGGACGGACTGCCTAAAATCAGCAGATCGCCGGCGGCCAAGGGCAGGTCCTCCGCCACCTCGAGCTTCTCGTCACCCCGTTTCAGGGCTTCCACCTCGGTCCGTTCCGGGAACAGGGCTTCCAGTTCGGCGACAGTCCGGCCGATGATCGCCGGGTTCTCCACGCGATAGGCGCGAAGGCTGAGCTGTTTGGACCAGGAGAAGAGCGCGGGATCTTTCCCGATTTCATCCGTTCCGCCGGCCAGCGTGGCTTCGAGGGCCTTGGCTTCCTTCTTGAGGTTGATCCCCATCAGGCGCGGCAGAAAGGTGAAGGTCAGGATGCCGCCGACCGTGCCGAAGATGTAGGTGATACCGTAGGCAATCGCCACATTGGTTTCCATCGCGCTGCGGGCGGCGTCCGAGAGCCCGGGCAGATGAGAGATGGCCCCCCCTGCCGTCCCGATGGCCGATGAGGTGGTCAGGGCTCCCGCCATCAACCCGGCGGTGGTGCCGGGATCAAAGTGGAACAGCTTGCCCAGCGCCAGTGTGGTGACTAATGCCGTGACGGCCACCACCACCGCCAGCCAAATATAGCTGAGCCCCTGCTTTTTCAACGCCCCGAAGAACTGAGGTCCGACACTGTAGCCGATGCAAAAGACAAACAGCGAAAAGCTGACGGTCTTGAGCAGGCCGGGCACCACAATGCCCGGGATCTGCCCCAGCACGAGAGCCACAATCAGCACGGAGGCGGTCGCCCCCAGACTGAATCCTTTGAACTTGAGCTTTCCAATGAAGTATCCCAGCCCCAGCGCCAGGAAAATCAGAAGTTCCGGTTGCTGCTGCGCCAATGCAATAATCTGTTTCATCTGGTCTCTCCCCTATGCTTTTTGGATGGCTTCCCAGTGCTGATGATACTCCGCGAGAAGTTCGGTCACCGCTTTTCCGATGACGACATAGTCGTCCTTGAACAGGTTGGCCAGCGAGACGCGAATGGACATTTCCGGGGCGGCAAAGCCGCCGCCATCCATCAGGACCACGCCTTTTTTCTCGGCCAGATTCCACACGAAGTCGATCGGCTCGTGAGCCGACTTCATCCACTGGGCGAAGTCCGCCCCAAAGCGCTTCTCGGCGAGTTCGGGGATATCGATGGTCGTGTAGTACATCGCATAGCAGTCCCGCTCGGGAGCGTCAACGCCGAGGGCCGTATAGAGCGCCTCGTAGCGGACCTTCACCAGGTTCTGTGCTTCCTTCTTATACAGATGGCTGTCGGCATCCAGCAGTTCCTGGAAGGCAAACAGGGTCATCTGGACCTGCTGCGGGGTCGACAGCCCGGCGGTGTGGTTCAGGGCCACAGCGCGACTGTCGGCGACCAGACGGTCGATCAGCTTGATACCGTCCGGGTTGGTCGAAATGGTGGAGTAGCGGTCATGCATGCCCTTGCGTTTCTCGGCGGGCAGCGCCGCAATCATCTTGTCCAGTACATTGTCCTGATTGATGCCGATGACGCCCAGCCGCCAGCCGGTCGCGCCAAAATACTTCGAGAAGGAATAGACCAGAATGGTGTTGGCCGGGGCGACCGCCGCCAGCGACCGGAAGCCGTTGACAAAGGTGCCATACACATCATCGGTCAGAATAATGAGATCCTTGCGCTCGGTCTTCACCAGTTCCGTGAGACGGTCGAGGGATTCCTGCGCCACACTGGTGGACGGCGGATTCGACGGATTGACGATAAAGAACGCCTTAATGGAGGGATCCTTCAGCTTTTCGATTTCGGAATCGGGATACTGCCAGTTGCTGTGCTCATCCATTTTCACATTGACCACGACCAGCTCGTAATCGTTGAGGGTCGGGATTTCGAGATAGGGAGTGAAGATCGGAGTGCCGATGGCGATCTTGTCGCCGGGGTTGATCAGAAAGTTCTCCTTGAGGGTATTGAAGATGTAGGTCATCGCGGCGGTGCCGCCCTCTACGGCAAAGAGGTCCATCGTGCCGGCCGGCGGCTTCGAATCGCACATGGTGTCGTCGATATAGGCCTGTACGATCTTCTCGCAGCTGGGCAGCATGCGGTCGGGCGTGGGATAATGATCGCCGAGAATGCCGTCGATCATCTCCCCGATGAAAGTATCGCCGTCCAGTCCGAGCGTTTGGACCGCGTACTGGTAGGCATCGGCGAGAAACTGGCCCCCGACCTGTTCAGCATGGATGCGGCAGAAATCCTGCAGCCGGTCCCCCATCCCTTCGGACTTGGGCGCGCCAGCCATTCCCGGACGGCTCATCACACGGTGGGCTTCTTCGAGCGCAAAGTTCCCCAGCAGGAAAAAGGCATAGCGCGGCAAGGTGGCGACCCAGTTGGGATTGCCCCGGCCGGCATTCAGCATCATCCGCTCGGGATCAGAGCTGGCCATGGCCATCAGCTTGTTCTTCAGTTCAAAAGGACTCAGACCGGCGTAGCGTTTCTCTTCGTCGCGAATGCTCATATGGATCTCCCTCGTGTATTCAAATGTCGAACCGAACGGCGCAGACAGCGCCTGTTTATTAGCGTTATTTCTACGCCTTCTCAACAAATGAAACAAGGGAAACGGAAAATGTTTAACTGAACGCCGCAACGAATGTAAGCCATCAGGCGCGAAGGGCCCGGACCATTTCGGCCGGAAGGGACTCGCGGGTTTCGGGCTCAACCCGGAACACCGGCACGGTTCCATCCGGATCCAGCAGGACCTGCCAGCGCGACAGGGCGCGCTCTTGGATGACGACCAAGACGGAGGCGGGGCCATGAAACACCTTGGCGAACGCCGCGGCGAATTCGGTGGCGCCGAGTTCGAGCACGCCGAGTTCATCCACGACCACGGGGCCGGGCCGGGTGTACAGGCTGGCGATGGCCGTATGGGTGAAAGGCTCCCGATTCAAGGCATACGGCAGTCCATCCGGGCCGGTCCGAGCCGGCAGCTGATGCGCCATCACCTGCCCGCCACCGCTCCAGGGCTCGATAAAGATCTCGGGGGCCGGGCGCTCCGCTCCGCCCCAGTGGGTGAAGAAACCGGCAGGCTTATCCCAGCCCATCTGCGCCATGACCGCACGCACCACGGTGCTTTTTCCGGAGCCGATGGCCCCGGTGACGATCGCCTGGCTGGCGGTAAGATTAGGCATCACCCGAAGGCGGGAGAACCGCCGCCGCTTTCTTTGTTTTCCGGGCGCGCAGGGCTTCAAGCACAAAGTCCAGTTCCGGGAAACGGAACAAGCGCGCCAGGCCGAAATAGACGGCCATACCGAGAACGATGGCTGTCGGCACGCCAATCCATTGGGCACAGGTGGAGGACAGATGGACCTGCACATAGAGCCAATCGGTGAGAGCCCGCTCTGCATAGAAGGCCACAATGCCCATCACTGCGGCCGCAGCCAGAGCGCGGAACAGCCCGGCCAGAATCCCCCGGATACCAAAGGGGCCGAGACGGCGGCGCAACAGCAATCCGAGCAGTATGCCGTTGAAGCCCTCCGCTATCACCGTCGAAAAGGCCAGCCCGGCATGCTTCCAGTACTCGGGCAGGGTCAGAACAAAAACAATATTGAGCGTGAAGTTCAGGATCACGCTGCACACTCCGATTTTGACCGGTGTTCGGGTGTCCTGCAGCGCATAGAAGGCCGGAACGAAGACTTTCGCGAGGCTGAACACAATCAGGCCCGGCGCATAGAAGGTCAGTGCACGCGCGGTCAACAGGGTGCTTTCCGGATCAAAGGCGCCACGCTGAAACAACATCCGCACAATGGGACTAGCCAAAAGAGTCAGCCCGATGGCGGCGGGGGCCATCACAAACAAAAGGGTGCGCAGGCCATGATGAATCGCCTCGGTCATTTCCGTATATTTTTTCTGCACGGCAAAGTCAGACAGCACCGGCAAGAGAACCGTCCCCAGAGCAGTGGCCAGGATGCCCTGAGGCAGATAGATCAACCGCTCCGCATAGAACAGGGTCGCCGGAGCCCAAGTGCCCACCCGAAGAGCGATCAGGCTGTTGATGAGCACATTGATCCGGTTGATGCCAAGCCCCAGAGCGGAAGGCCCCATCAGCATGAAGACCTTCTTTACGTGGGGATCGCGCCAATCCGTATCGATGCCGGGACGCCAGCCGACGCGAAACAGCGCGGGCATCTGATAGACCAGCTGCACAACCCCGCCCGCGAACACCGTCCAGGCCAGCGCAACAATCTGCCGACTCGGGCCGCCCTTGACGAGGGGAACGATGAACAGAATCGACAGGATCCACGTGATGTTCAGCAGGGCCGGGGTAAAAGCGGAGACAGAGAATTTGCGATAGGAGTTCAGAATGGCCATGCCGAGCGCCGCCATGCAGATGAAATAGACATAGGGAAGCATGATACGTGCCAGCGGGAGTACAGAAGCCGCCTTCTCGTTCAGGTCTGGAAGCCAGAGGACCAGCGTGATGCCCACCATTCCGATCAGCACGATAGCCAACAGGACCCAGCCAATCAGGGTCACCACCCGCCGCGCCAACAGCCAGGCCGCCGACTCCCCGTGGTTGCGGCGCGCCTCCATAAACACCGGCACAAATGCGGAAGACAGCGCCCCTTCCCCAAAGAGTGCGCGGAAGAGATTGGGAATGCGGAAGGCGACAATGAAGGAGGACATCGCCAGGGAGGTGCCGAAAACGCCGGCGGTCAGCATGTCCCGCACCATGCCCAGGACCCGGCTGAGCATCGTGAATCCGCCTACCGTGAAGGCGTACCGGATGACATTCTTATTCTTCATTATGCGCGGAGGGCGTCTACAGGGCCGATGGACATTGCTTGCGCACCACACATCGACCGCATTCGGGACGACGCGCGATGCAGCAGCGCCGCCCGTGGAACACCATGACATGCGACCAGTCCGTCCAGTCCTCCCGGGGCACGATCTTCTGCAGAACGCGTTCGATCTTCACCGCATCCTTTTCCTTCTTCACAAATCCGAGCTGATTCGAGAGTCGGATAAAATGGGTATCCACCACGAGACCGGGCTGATCGAATATCGTCGCGACCAGCAAATTCGCCGTTTTCCGGCCAATGCCGGGGAGGGAGACCAGCACATCGAAATCACTGGGCAGCTTGCCGCCGAAATCTTCATCCAGCCGCGTCATCAGAGCCCGAATATTCTTTGACTTGTTCCGAAAGAAGCCGGTGGAGTGGATTTCCTCTTCCAGCATCTCCTGCGGGGTGTCCGCCCAGTCTTTGGCTGTTTTGTATTTCTTAAAGAGTGCAGGGGTCACCAGGTTGACGCGTTTGTCGGTGCACTGCGCCGACAGGATGGTCGCGACGGTCAGCTCCAGCGGGGTGGTCCAGTTAAGCTCACAGCCGGCATCGGGATATTCCTTCTGCAGGCGCCGGAGAATGAGTTTGGCGCGGGCCTGTTTGCTTATCAGAGATTCTCGGGCCATGCCCTACTCTCCGGATTCCGCCCTGTCCTGCAAATAGCGCAGGCGGCCGCTCAGATACGGACCGGGGAACTGTTCTTTCAGCAGCGCGAGCTGCTCGTCGGTGTCGTACACATTGAGCAACGCTTCATAGTCGGCCCGGGCAAAATTCAGGGCGGCCTCCAGCTTCCGGGTCTTGCGATCCTGCACGACGAAGTTGAGCTGCTCCTCGGTGGAGTCCTGCGCGTTGAAAAGCAGGTTTTTCTGGGCGGCTGGCAGCGAGTCGGGATTCTGCTGATAGAGCATATACTTGATGTGCTCCACGAGCCGGGCATCCAGCCCCTCTTCCAGCAGGAAGATGCGTTCGACGAGTTCGCCCCACTCCATCACCAGACCCATTGATGGAACTAGGACATCCTTCGGCAGCAGACGGTCCATTTCCTCCATGGCCGCCTGGAAAGTGGCCTCCACATCGGTCAGCGTTCGCGTCCCAATCAGCGGATCGTAGTGGATGAAGATGTCCTGCTCCCGATCCCGATAGACCAGAGGTTTTTCAACCCGGAAGCGCTTGTTGCAGGATTCGCATTCGATGTTGTTGACGCGATTGAACAGAAGCGCATTGCGCAGCTCCGGCTCCCCATCGACATCAATGGAATCCCACAATTCAACTTTTTGCTCCTGTCCGCAAAAGGGACAGGCAATATCATGTTCTCGTTTCTGTGACATAGGGAGCATCATGCCCAATTTGGGCCTTGGAAATCAATCAGAACCCATCGGAAGATCATTCAGAAGTCCGAATCGTTGAGTGCCGGGCTCACGTCCCGCAGCCTGCGGAGATCAGACGGCGGCGGGCCGACTGGCCCTAGTCCCGGAGAGTTTCAGCGGGCAGAATTCGACCGGGCTGATAGGTCTGCATCAAGCGAAGGAAGATGGGCTCATATTCATCATAGAGTTGGGGGGGGGCGCTGAACTGGACATGGTGGGCCAGATCTCCAGTCACGAAATCCAGGATCAACACGCGCGTCTTGTACAGTTGCACGGAACGCTTTACCGCACGAAAGGGGCCCACATAGGCATAGTCCATATGCGTCGTGGCGGACATACGCCGTTCCAGACGCTTCAGCTTATCGATGAGCTTATCGAAGGTCAGTCCGTTGGTGGCCACCACCTGAATGCTCATATCCATGCCATTCGGTCCCTGAAACACCGCATTAAAAAAGGAGGCAGAGGGCTGCTTCAGTTGCACCCAGTTCCGGGGCGGCACCAGACTGAACCGGCCAGCGGGGTCGGTGTACCGAGGGCCCTTCATGCCGGCTTCGATATCGGCGGCATCCCCTTTGAGCGCCACCTTCCCGGTGCGCTTAAAATCGCTGATCCGGTAGGAGATGTGGCGAAGGTCCCTGATCAAGGCGATAAGCAGGACCAGCGCAATCCCCAGAAACAACCAGCGGAAACGGGCGCGCCGGGAGTCCTGGCGCACGCCCTCAGCGCGGTCGCGCAGCTTGGCACGCGCTTCGGCGGCCTTCATAAACTCATCGTGAGGAACGCGGGGTTCCATCTAGGGGCTCGTTGAGAACTGCGTCACATATTCGGGCAGCCAGTTCCAATACGGATAATATTCGGAAGGCAGCTCGGTCACAATCCGCTCGGAAGCGATGATATCCTGCCGATACGGGTCTTTCGCATTGGGAACGACGCGCTCGTCGCGGACAAACAGCTGGGCCAGTCCGGAGCCGTCGTCTTCCAGCGCTTCGAACTGGAGCGTGCGGTCCACATCGCCAAAATACTCAAACTGCTCATCGAGGTCCGCCTCGGAGGCCTCCAGAAAGCGATCAAAGCGGGCCGCCCCGAGCGTATCCTTCAGCTCAAGATACAGCTCTTCGCGGACCAGTTGACCCTCTTCACCGTAGGGCGGAATATTCAGAACCACCTGGTTGTCCAGCGGCTCATCCACTTGGATGCTCTCCGCTTCCAGCTCCTGAAGCACCGAGCGGGTTCCAATGAAAGCACTGTCCATGCGATCGATTTCCTCGTCGTCCATGCGCAACAGCTCCGCGAGATCCCCGCTGACGGCCATCTCTTCATCCACCGGGTTGACCCGGAGGTTGGCCATCTGGCCCTCAGGCAAAGGATAGGTGCCGCGCACATTGTCCAGGATCCAGTTGACCATGTCATCGAGCCGGCCTCGCAGCTTCGCGTTCTCCATCTCCAGCCGAAAGGCATCCCGCTCCAGTTGACTGAGAGCAGAGGCATGGGCGGCCGGAACGACCTCCTGCGGCTTTTCAGCCGCCGGACGGAAAGCCAGCGGTCGCGCCGATACAGGAGAGGACAGGATCGCGGTCGCCGGAACCGGAGTCAGCGAGGGAGATGAGGATCGATCCAAGGGTGCGGAGGAAGCGATCCACCACGAAGCCAACACGGAACAACAGACAATGAAGGCAACGCCGATCAGCGTGGCCGTACATTTTCTGGCAATATCGTTTTCGCGCATGCCCCACTCATACCTGGCTCGACAAGGCTGTTGCCGCCTGTACGGCCTCTTCAACGGTGGGATACAGCTTCACCAGCTTGCCCATCCCGAGCAGCTCAATCGTTTTGGTGATTCGCCGGTTAAGGGCGGCGATTCCCATGAAGGCCAGATTCTGGATGGTGATCCGCTGATAGCGCCCCAGCAGAGCCAGCCCTTTACTGTTCACATAGCTCAGGTTTTCACAATCCAGCACAATGCGGACATGAGACTGGTTCACCATCGGATCCAGCAGGTCTTTAAACTGGTCATGCGTCATCGAATCCAGGGGGCCAGAAAGGTGAACCAACTGGATTCCGTCGCGATTCTCAATCTGTGTTGTCAGAACAGCATCAGCCATGATCGTTTCTCCACGTTCCCATCGTTCAGGAGTCTGTGAACTCCTTAACTGTAAACCAATTTCACGCTGTTTGTACAGCCCGGATAACGGCTCAAGGAATCTCGATGATTTTTCGATACACCACGGTTCCGGCCCGTGCCGGCCATTCAGCAGAAGGCCGGATTCCCAGGGCTTTCGACTGCATATTGAGGAAGGGATCCGGCTCCACCCAGATATAGGGTTCCTCGGGCGGACCTTTGACACCGGTCCCCTCCAGTACACGCCACTCCGAATCGTCGTACGTCGGCGACGACCAGTCGCCGGAAGGGCTGAATGCAAACGACCAGGAGATATCGGTGCCGACAAACCAGTCGCGCCCACGAATCGCCAACTGCACCCAGTCCGGGTAGCGCTGGCGGGGAGCCTGAATGGCCAGCACATGACGGCCGGGGGACAGGTTCAGCAATCCCGCCACCGGGCGCTCCGGATGGCCCGCCTGCATCACCTCACGGCCATCGATAAACAGCTTGGCCGGCATATTGGCATAGAACACGGCCAGAGCCTCTCCGCTCGCCCGCTGCTGCTGGAGCATCTTCGCCGCCGAGCGGACGGCGGCATCGGAATCCTGCAGAAAAGCCGGCAAGGGGTCGGGTCCGCCCAGGGCCTGCTCCACGAGCGCCAGACGGAACTGCAACATCCGGCGCGCGGGCACCGGGAACTGGGCGCCATATCGACGAAGGCGCATCGAGAGTTCATCTCGCTCGCCCTGCAGATCATCAAATCGTTCGTAGTTCCACAAGGCCATCATGGTGGCCGCCATATCGAGGCGCGGATCCTGCGGCGCGCCGCGATTGACAGAGCGGAGGCGGCTGCTGGCCGCCGATTGCGGATCAGCCAGATAGGACCAGCTGACACTTTCGAAAAAGGCCTTGCTCGTCTGTTCCGGCCCGCGCTCGAATTCCATATCCAGCGATTTTTTAAACTGGGAAGGATCCATCATATGCACACGATATTGCACGGCGCGGAACGGCTCCTTCACGAACAGGCCATGGGTCGGCCCCGCCATGACATTCTGATAATACCAGCCCCCGTTGAAGTAATCCTCCAGCCCCGTGCCCAGCCAGCCCGGGGTTCTCTCCCGATCCTTGCGGATGGTTTCATCGCCTTCCAACGCCCAGTAGGAGTTGTCCAGCGTGCAGACCGACAGCAGACAGCCCACGAATTTCCCCCGCCCCTTCAGGTTCACAATCGGATGCGGTCGGCCGGCATCCTTCGGCGTGCTCCGCCACCAGCTGGCATGGAAATATCCCATGTTCTCCATCGGCGATTGATCCAGCTTCTCCACCCACGCGCGGATCTTGATCGGCACCGGTGCGACGCGCGAGGCCTTGAGACGGATCCGCAGCGATTCGGCAAAGGGCATCGGAAAGGCGCAGAACAAAGACGGACCCTCCATCCCGAAAAAGAGTGAATGCGTCCGGATTCGGCGCCAAGGCATCCCGCACAGGTCGCCCAGCGGAACCCGGACGCTCTCGTTCGTCACCCCGTCATACTGAATGGTCACCATCCAATCGCGCAGGGCCGAGTCACGCGACGCCTCCGGGATGGCATCCCAGTCCGGCTCGAATTCCAATCGACGAAGGATCGCCGGCCCGTCAAAAGCGACATCGGTCGACCAATCGTTGAGGGTGGTCTCCTGCTCCTCTCCCGCTTCCGGCAGGCGGTTGGCCGCCCAGATTGCACGCACGCGGTCCAGCGCGGCGGTGTCCCGCTCCGGCAGCGGCCACGCAAAAGTCTCCACCGGGGTCCCGCGCGGAAGTTTCGACTCTGAAACCTGATAATAGATCTTCGCGCCCGGGTGTCCCTCTTCGCATTCAATGCGCAACCGCTTGGCATAGGGCATCGGGACAAACGAGTACCAGCAGTAGTTGTTATACTCAGCCAGAGGCGCCAAAAACGGCGCGGTTCTCCCGCTGAAGAGCTGTTTGATATCCCCCTCGAGGCGCGGCGTCTCTTCGCCGTCGAAATAGAAGCGGAAGCGATGAGGCACGCCCTCCTGGGTGCCGCCAGTAAACCACACCCTTGAGACAAATCCAGGGCCCTTGAGGTCGACCAGCACCTTCCAGCCCGGGGTCTGGCTGTCGCGAAGAAAGGTGCCGTAATCGTTGTTCCCGCCGGTGCGATCGGCCGAGGTGTGGATCCGGGTATCCGGCTGGTCCAGCCGCGGCAACCACAGGGGATTGCCCAGATGGTCGGCGACCGAAGCCACCGTAACCAGCTCCCCCGTTGGAGCGTCCGCACACCCGCCCGCAGCCCCCAACAGAAAAATCACGACCAGAACCTGCCAAATTTGCTTCATTTTCATCTCTCCTGTCCCTACTATGCTGAATTGCAGCTCACATATGAACCTTTTTTCTCACCCATTTTGGAAAGGTCAGGCGCGGTCATGATTATCTCGCGTACCCCTTATCGTGTCTCATTTTTTGGCGGTGGAACCGATTATCCGGCCTGGTCCCGCGAACATGGCGGTGCCGTGCTCGCCGCCGGGATCGCCCGATACTGCTATCTGACCTGCCGCTGGCTTCCCCCCTTCTTTGAAAACAAGTCCCGGGTGGTCTATTCCATCATCGAAGATGTCATGGAAAACAAAGATATCCAGCATCCGGCCGTACGCGAATGCCTTCTGGAGTTGAAGATTCAGGACGGCATCGAAATCCATCATGACGGCGATTTGCCCAAGATGACCGGGCTGGGCACCAGCTCCTCGTTCACCGTCGGTCTTCTCCACGCCCTGCACGAACTGCGCAGCGAATCCCGGACTCCGATGGAACTGGCCACCGAGGCCATCCATGTCGAACGTGACCGCTGCGGCGACCGCGTCGGCTCCCAGGATCAGGTCACCGCGGCCTTTGGCGGCCTGAACCACATCCGCTTTGCCGCGGATGATTCCATTTCCGTCGACCCCGTCACCCTTCCCGACGCGCGCATGGCCGGATTCCAGGACTCCCTGATGCTGTTCTTCACCGGATTCTCCCGCTTCTCCTCGGAGGTGGTCGCGGAGCAGCTCCAGAACATCCCCCGGAAGGGAAACGAACTCACCGAAATGGCCGCCATGGTCGATCAGGGCCTCGACATTCTGACCCAGGGCAGCGATCTCTCTGATTTCGGCCGCCTGCTCCATGAAAGCTGGATGCTCAAGCGATCGCTCAGCGCCCGCGTCAGCACCCCGGCCATCGACGATATGTATGAGACCGCCCGCAAGGCCGGGGCCGTCGGCGGCAAGATCACCGGTGCCGGCGGTGGTGGTTTCCTTCTCCTCTATGTCGAACCGGATCGTCGCGAGGCCGTCCGAAAAGCCCTGGGTTCTCTCTTGCATGTCCCCTTTGACCTGGATCATGCCGGTTCGCAGATCATCTTTTCCAACCCCACCCCGCTGGAGTCCACACCATGAGCTTTTCTCTCCCGTTAATGGAAAGCAACATCACCGCCGCCGACCGCCAGGCCGTGATCGACTTTCTGCAGGGCGACCCCATCCTGACGCAATCCGCTCAGGTCCGCGCCTTTGAAAAAGAATGGTCCGAGTGGCTGGGCGTGCGCCACAGCGTCTTTGTCAATTCCGGCGCTTCGGCGAACTTTATCACCATGGCCGCCCTCCGCCATCTCCGGGGTCCCGGCGAAGTCATCGTCCCCACCCTCACCTGGGTCTCCGACATCTCCTCCGTTCTGGCCGCGGGCCATACGCCCGTCTTCATGGACATCGACCCGCGCACGCTCGCGATGGATCCGAAGCAGGTCATCGCCTCGCTCAACCAGAACACCCGCGCCGTTTTTCTGACCCACTGCCAGGGCTTTGACGGCCTGACAGACGAATTGATCGCCGAACTGGCCCAACACGGCATTCCGCTCATCGAAGATGTCTGCGAATCGCATGGCGCGACACACAACGGACAGAAGGCCGGCAGCTTCGGCCTCGCCTCCAACTTCTCCTTCTATTTCGCCCACCACATGAGCACCATCGAAGGCGGCATGGTCTGCACCGATGACGACGACCTCTATCAGACCGTCCGGATGCTGCGGAGCCACGGCATGGTCCGCGAGGCCGACAACCCCGCCTTCCGGGCCACATGGGAAGAAGCCTCCCCCGACCTCAATCCAAAATTCATTTTTGCCTATGCCAGCGGCAATTCCCGCAGCACGGAAATCAACGCCGTGATCGGCCGCTCCCAGCTCCCGCGCCTGGATGCCAACAACCGGAAGCGCACCGAAAACTTCAAGCTCTTCCTCTCTCTGCTCGACCCCTCCCTCTACCGGACCGACTTTCAGGTCGAAGGTAGCGTCAACTACGCTTTCAACCTCGTGATGAACCGACCCGACAATGCGTTCCGCGATCGCCTCACCGCGGCGATGGACGCCAACGGCATCGAACACCGCCGCGGCAGCGCTGGCGGCGGCAATCAGCTGCGGCAGCCCTACCTCGACGGCATCGCACCGCCCAAGAAGGACATCCCCCGCCTCTTTCCCCAGGTGGACCACATCCATTTCTATGGCTTCTATATCGGGAACTATCCCTCCCTCGACGAGACTCGCATCCGAACCCTCTGTGACATCCTGAACTCTGTCCAGCCCACCTAAGGAACGGCGCGCATCATGGCCGATATTGAAACCAACCTAAAACAGTCCGCCTGGGTCTCCGGCCTCAAGAAAAAGGCCCCGTTCCTCTACCGCATCGCCTTCAGTGCCTACTTCCGCCTCAAGGCCCTCCTGGACATGCCCCGGTACCTGTTGTGCCGCTGGACCCATACCCCCTACTTCGGCCCGGTCATGCTGGGGGCCCAGACCTGGGAAACCCGTGATCCGCATATGCGCAACGCCCTGGCCCGGGTGCTGGCCAAGGAGGAAGGCGACACCCCCATCCGCGTCCTGGAAATCGGTTCCTGGGCCGGACAATCCGCCATCCTCTGGGCTGGCGAAATCGTTCGCTCGGGACGCCAAGGCCAGGTTTTCTGTGTCGATCCCTGGATGCCCTTTATGAAAGAAGAGCATCTGGGCGGCAACGCCGCTGTGTCCATCATGGACCAGGCCGCCCGACGCGATAAAATCTTCCCGCTTTTCTGGCACAACGTGAAATCTTCCGGGCTGAGCGATGTCATCCTCCCCCTGCGCGGCAAGAGCCAGGATATCCTCCCGGCCCTGGCCCCCGGGTCCTTCGACCTGATCTTTGTGGATGGATCCCATTCCTTCACCGACTTCATGACCGACCTGATGCTGGCCGCCCCGCTTGTGAAAGAATCTGGAGTCATCTGCGGAGATGATCTGGAAATGCAGATGGACGAAGTGGATCGGACCTATGCGGAAGCCAACTGCGAAAAAGACTATGTGACCGACCCGAAGACCGGACGCGACTATCATCCCGGTGTGTGTGTCGGGGTCAGCCGCTTCTTCCAACAGCGCGTGTCCTGTCGCGACGGATTCTGGCTCACCCAAAAAAGCGGCGGCGACTGGGAAAACATCGAACTCGACTAGAGAACCGCCTCCCTCGGATCCGGCGCGAAGCCGGGATCCCGTCAGATCATGGAATCGAACAAGGCGTGGTGGGCTTTGGCTGACACCTGCGGATTGAAGCATTCCGCTGCACGGGAGCATCCGGCCTTCCCGATGCGGACTGCCGCTTCAGGGTCCGCGGTCACCCGCTCCAGAGCGCCGATAAACGAGTCGACCTCATCCGGAGTGAACAGAAATCCATCCACGCCATCCCGCACCACCTCGGCCATGCCGGGCAGCGCCGTCACCACCACCGGCCGACCACATGACAGCCCGTTGTAGAGAGCGCTCGGGATAATGCCTTCATTGTCGGGTGAGTTGCGCCGATGCACAATCACCGCATCCATGGCATTCAGCCAGCGGTTCACTTCCTCTTTTGTCGCCAGCCAGCCGGTCATCCGCGTCGCGTCATCCAGATTCCGCTTGGCGATTTCCTTCCGGCACCACTGCTCGCCCCCCGCGCCCCCGATGATCACCAGGCGCCACTCCGGATGCCGGGCCGAGGCGACCTGCCACCAGTCCAGCAGCTGATCGTAGCCCTTCCCTTTCCGGATAATCCCGAAGATGGCGAAGTATTTCAGATTGCCATCCAGCCCCAGATCCGCAGGCATGGGCAATGGATCCAAGGGGCGAAATACCCCCGGATTCTGCGGTTCATTGATAAAGTGAATGCGCCCTGCGGCCAGCCCTTTGGCCTCGAGCAGCTTGCCGGAGGTCCGGGAACAAACCGTGACCTGCACATTCGGGCGGTTCCAACTCCGCACTTCACGCGTCTCCAGGAAATCCGCGAGCCGCTGCCCCCCTTTCGTGCCCCCCAACAGGATGGACCACCACCAATCCCCGGTCCCAATCATGGTTGGAAATCCCAACCGGGCCACTCGGCCCGGAATCGTAGGAAGTGTCTCCTTGCAGATGATCAAGGCCGGGTTCAACGCCCGGATTTTCCGAAGCAAGCTCCCTAGATGCCAGTACCAGCGCGCTGTCTTAAGCCATTTATCTCGCCCGTTCGACTGGTCCACCGTAAACGGCTGCTCCAGCACACGAAATTGTCGACGAAGCGCCTCATCCCGCTTCCCATCGGCGGGCCCCATGCACGCATAGACCAGATCATAGTCTGGAGCCAGTTCGTCCGCCAGAACCCGAAGGGCAGGCCACTGGAGGCACTCGATCTCGGGCGGATAGCGATGTAAATAGACAAGTATGGGTTTCTCTTTGCTCATCAGAATCCGCATGCTACCGTACTCCTATGAATTTGACCAGTGCACGAATTCTCATTGTGGGCGGTGAGACCCTCGCCGGGGCCGCCCTCGAAGCCGAAGCCCGTCGCCGCGGGCTTCAGGCCTCCACCCTTTCGGCCGATGCAACCGCCGACTGGACAGATGTCGCCACAATCGAGGCCGCAATCAATGAGGCTCGCCCCGATATGGCCTTTGTCGTGGCCGGAGAATCGGGAGGCATCGCCCTCAACCGCGCCCACCCGGCGCGTCTTCTGGAATCCAATCTCCGCGTCGTCCTCAATGTCATCGGCACGGCGGCACGCCTGCGCGTCCCGCGCCTGCTCTATCTGGCCAGTTCCTGCTGCTATCCACGCGAAGCCGCCCAGCCCCTCGCCATCGACAGCCTGATGACCGGCCCCTTCGAGCCGACCAACGCCGCCTATTCCGCCGCCAAGCTGGCGGGGATGCTGGAGTGCGAAGCCGTCCGTCAGGAACACGGGCTGGCCTACTTTGCCGCGATCCCCTCCACGCTCTACGGCCCGGAAGATCACTTCGATCCTGAGCATGCGCACGTCGCCTCCGCCCTCCTGGTCCGGATGCATGAAGCAAAAATGCAAAAGACCCCTTCCCTGTCCGTCTGGGGAACCGGCACTCCGAGACGCGACTTCCTGTTCTCGCGCGATCTGGCCGACGCCTGCCTGTTCCTGGCAGAGAACTACAAAGAGTCCGGCCCAATCAATGTGGGGCCGGATGACGATCTGTCGATTAAGGAAGTGGCCGAAGCCATCCGGGAGGTGATCGGCTACGAAGGCGCGTTGGAATTCGACACCTCGAAACCCGATGGCGTGCCCTTGAAACGCCTCGACTGCTCTCCTCTACGCGGGATGGGGTGGGCTCCGCAAATCAGCTTCAGTGACGGGCTGCGCGAAACCTACCAGACGATTCTCAACCGTTGATCAAATCACGGACCCGGTCGGCCAACGCCGTCGGAGCCAGTCCATTCGCCGCCAGCAATTCCTCGCGCGGGCCGATTTCGAATCGATAATGCGGAGTCAGTCCAGCATGCGCCCATTTGGCCTTCGGCAGATAGGGAGCCAACTGTGTTGTGAGCAATCCGTCCATCCCTCCTCGACCGATGAACCCTTCCTCCATCGTCAGGATGGCCCGGCAGGCACTCAACTCCGCGGTCAGCGCTTCGATGTCGGGCGAAGCCAGATTCATCAGGTCCACGGTCCGGACTGGAACCCCACCGGCTTCCAGTTCCTCGTAAACGGCCAGCGCCAGATGGCTCATGTATCCTGTGGAAATCACCGCCACCATCGCCCCGGGGACCCCGGCCAGACGGAAGCCGCGCTTCAAATCTTCTGCCGTAGGAGTGGGCTCCAGTTCCGGCAGCGGATGCCCATCCATCCGCACATAGCGGACGCCTTGAGTATCCAACGCCTGATGCGCCATCAACCCGGCCGTTTCGGAATCGGCGGGCGACCAGACGCCCATGTTCGGCAGGGCGCGCATCAAAGCAATATCTTCCAGCGCCTGATGCGTCGGCCCCGACACCGCGTAGCTGTAACCCGCACCGACACCGACCAGCGTCACATTCAACGGGCGGATTTGCGACAAGATCGCCAGATTGATGCGAATCTGCTCCAGGCAGCGCATGGTAATGAACGGCGCAATGGCATAGGCGATCACGCGATAGCCCTCCAGTGACAGTCCCGTCGACACATTCACCAGATTCTGCTCGGAAATCCCCACATTGACAAAACGCTCCGGGAAGGACTGCTGCAGATCATCCAGCACCGGCGAACCGAAGTCGGCTGTCAGAAAGAAAATATCCTCTTCTTTCTCCATCCGGTCTTTGACCGCACGGAGAAAAGAATCGCGCATTCTGCTTTTGGGGAGACTCATTTCACACCTCCCACAATCTCTTCGATCTGTTCAGGTGTCAGCGTCCGGATATGACACAGGTGATCCGCTTCCAGTGTGGGAACCCCCTTGCCTTTAATCGTGTTGGAAATGATGGCTCGCGGGCCGTTGAAATCCGAGGCCATGACGCGGCCGATTACTTCACAGAGGGCGCCGGTGTCATGCCCATCCACTTCTTCGGCGTACCAATTAAACGCACGGAATTTATCCGCCAGCGGGGCCAGCCCAATCACATTCTGCGTATCGTTCATCATACAGCGCGCATTGTTATCCACGATGAGCGTCAAATTATCGAGTTTGTGCTGCGCGGCAAATAGGAAGGCCTCCCATACGGCTCCTTCATGCAGTTCACCATCCCCGGTCACCACGACGACCTTTCGATCCACGCCCTTACGCTTCAGCGCCAGCGCCATTCCGCTTCCCACACCGGGGCCATGTCCCAGCGAACCGTTTACGGTTTCATAGCCCGGAATGATGGGATCGGGAATCCCGCCGAGAAAGGAACCGGATGTGCAGACCTTCGCCAGTTCCTCTTTCGGAAAATATCCGCGATCGGCCAAAATTGGATAGAGACTGATCGAGCCATGCCCCTTGCTGACAATGAAACGATCACGCTCCGGATCACGCGGATTGGCGGGGTTATGCCGCAGCAGACCGCCATAAAACAGGCAGGTGTAAAGTTCCACGGCGGAAAGCGAGGATGCCACACGCGTCTCGGCCGCTGCCGCATGAATCAGCAGCGTCTCCCGACGGAAACGGTCGGACAGCTCCTGCAGTTCGGCTGCGGTTTTGACAATCATACTCATATCGAAGCCTTCTGGTTTGGATACTCCAAAGGATAGTGCATAAACCGCCACTCTGCCAACGGCGACGCCATTCGCTCCATCGAAATCATCCTCAGGCAGCTCATTGCTGGCCCCTCTGCTTGGCGGATGAATCATAGAATTCATGGGTCTGATAGATGGTCTGGATTTCCGCCCGCTCCGCCGCAGTCAGCGAAGAGATCTCGCTAGCCTGCGTGTTTTCGGCCACCTGCTCCGGCGTCATCATGCCGGGAATAACCGTGGAGATGGCTTCATGATCCAAACAAAAGCGCAACGCCGCCTGAACGGATGTCCGGTCCGGCTGACAGAGAAAATCAAACAGATTACTGGATGTGGCCCACCGCTTCCGCTGATCGGCCGGCCAGTTGCGTCGGTGATCCGTACTGGGCATCTTCTCTTCGCCCGTCAGGGTGCCGGTCAGATATCCAAAGACCAGAGGGGTCCGCGCAATGAGACCCACCTGCTTTTTCGCCGCCAGATCCAGCAGGCCACTATCCAGGGCCCGTTGATCCATCATGTTGAAATTCACCTGCACGACAGGAAATCCATACCGCTCAATCGCGGTCAGCCCATCTTGAGGAGAGCGGACCGAAATGCCATAGGCGCGGATTTTTCCCTCCTGCACCCATCGCTGTAACAGTGAAATCACATCTTCGTGCTGCTCCAACTCGCTGACCACCGGGCTGTGCAGCTGATATAAATCCACCACATCCGTTCGCAGCCGGCGCAAACTGCCTTCCAAGGCCCGGGTGAGATAGGGAACGGAAAAATCCTGCGGCATATGCAGCCCGGTATGAGGCAGATTCCCACCTTTGGTGGCCAGGACCAGCTGATCCCGGATGCCGTGGAAGACCTTTCCCAACAGTTCTTCACTGTGTCCATCTCCATACATGTCGGAGGTGTCATAGAAATTCACGCCGCGCTCAACAGCCGCCATCAAGGTGGCCTCCGACACCTGGTCATCCACTTCACCATAGGCGGTGCCCCCGAGCCCCCAGGTGCCAAAACCCACATCCGAAACACGCAGCCCGGAGCTTCCTAACTGCCGGAATTTCATGCGCTCACCCCTTTTTTGGAATAGAGGCGGATTTGATCGGGGTGGTTTTCATAGGCATCCACAAACCAGTCCAGTGTCTTCTTCAACCCTTCCGGAAAGGGCGTGTACCGGTAATGCGCCAATTGCTGCAGGCGCGAATTATCTGTGGGCTTCCGATGGATTCCTTTGGGCTTGGTCGTGTCGAACTGGATTCGACTGCGATCCACATCCAAGGCATCGGAAATCATAAAGGCGATATCCTGAATCGAATTTTCCTCGGTCGTGCCGATATTCAGCACCTGCGCCTCATCATAGTTCAGCAAGGCCCAAAGATAGATCCGCGCCAAGTCTTCGGAAAATGTATATTCACGCAATGGGGTGCCATCGCCCCAGATGACAATCGGCTCCTGCGTATTCCGATTTTCATAGAAACGGCGGATCAAGGCCGGGAGCATGGGTGCATCTTCTTCGTTGAAATTATCGTTCGGCCCGAAGATCCCGCTGGGGATCAGCCCGATCACGTTCATTCCATACTCCTCCCGGTAGGCACGGATAGCCGGCTCAATCAGGCGCTTGGAGTAGGAGTAGGCATAGTTTGAGGGATGCGCGGCACCGTCATGAATATTTTCTTCGTTGAGGGGAAGCGGCGCATCCAGAGGATACATCCCTACGCTGAGGGTCATGACCGTTTTTTGAATCCCAGCCTGTCGAGCGGCATCCAGCACGCTGAAGGTCATCAGCAGATTATCCCTCAGCATCTTGGCGGGATGTTTTCTCCCCATCCCGATCCCGCCACTCACCGCCGCCAGATGCAGGATGGCATCCGGCTGATGCCGTTTGACGACAGCCAGCGTTGCTGCGGGGTCCGTTAAGTCACAGTCTTTCGAGGTGAGGAAGATCAACTGATGATCCGGATAATCCGGAGCGATCGCACGAACCGCCGTCCCGAGAACAGCTGAGGAACCGGTCACCAAAATCTTCTGATATGGATTTGTCATAGATGCGTATTCTCGTACTTTTTGTCTTCTCAAATGCACAATTCTGTCTGGGTTTTCATAAACTGAATGGACAATCTTTGCGAGCCTGTATTTTTTGCTACGTGTCCTTCACAAAGCCCCAGCCCGCCGAGAGTCCAATTCTTAGACATCCATTCCGAACGCGGATCATCCGGCATATCCCCCACTCCGTTTGACAACCGCCCTCCCGCTTGGCATCCTCGTTCCATGATCCCACAAGCTGTTATTCTCCTCGGAGGCAAAGGAACGCGGATTGCCGCGCAGTTCCCCGATGTCCCCAAGGCCCTTGTTCCAGTCAACGGGCGCCCGTTTCTGGAGTGGCAGCTCGACGGGCTGCGCGCCGCCGGTATCACCCAAATTCTTCTCGCCGCCGGCCACAAAGCCGAAGTCCTGGAGGCCTATCTGGCGACCCGGCCGGCCGATGGCCTCGACATCACCCTCTCCCGTGAGCCCACCCCCCTCGGCACCGGCGGCGCCATAAAGTTCATCGAGCCCCAACTCACGAGCGACCCCTTCCTCGTCCTCAACGGCGACTCCATCACCCCGAACCTCAATGTTTCCATGGTATGGAAAAAAGATTCGGCGATTTTCCATAGTATGGAAGAAATGTTTCCACAGTGTGGAAAACTTTTTGTGACGCCGATTGGAGACCCCGGCCGCTATGGCACGGTGGAGTTTGATGAAAGCGGAGTGGTCACCGCCTTCCGTGAAAAGGCCGAACGGGCCTCCGGATTCGTCAACACGGGTATCTACCTGCTGCCGCGAACGATTCTGGAAACGATTCCAGCGGATACGCCCGTCTCATTGGAAACCGACGTGTTCCCGGCGCTCGTGGCGAAGGGGCAACTCATCGCCATTCCGGCCCCCCCTCCCCTGCTCGACATGGGCACGCCCGACGGCCTCGCCGCGATGGAACAGTTTCTACGTGAATGAATATTCCCAAGCCGCATAAAGAATGGCATTCCCGCGGCTATCTGCCGCACTTTGATCATCCGGAACTCACCCCAAGCATTACCGTCAGGCTTGCGGACCGCTTGCCGGCTACAAAACTGGAGCAATGGCAGCATGAACTCGAGGTGGCTGATGCCGGAGCGCGGCGTCCTCCCCGAGTTTGAACTCTTCACCGTAAAGGAGAGTTTCTCCTAGTGGTCGGCCTCGACCGTGCTTTCATCAAGGATTTGGCCGTCCAGCACCTAGGCGAACCGATCGGACCGGGTCCCGGTTTGTTAAAAGGGATCCGGCTGAAAATGGACGGGGGAAATGGAGGATTGCGATTCAGACGACCCTCTCGGTATACTGGCGGGGCAATCGACACCGAATGGTGCGAGGGCTGAAACACAGGAATCAAGAGAGTATATCTATGCGACGCAGCGACAAAATCCGGCGATGGTTGAGTGTGATCATCGGCACAATCATCCTCGTGGCGATGGGTCTGGCTTTTGCCCGATGGTCCGTCGAGCGCCAGGACCGCTGGATGCGCGAAGACTTGCTGCATCAAACACGGCTGTTTGCGCAAACCCTGCATATGGATCGCCTCCAGTCCCTGAATGGAAAGGCGGAGGATGAGGCCCTCCCCGTATACCAGCGCCTGAAAAACCAGCTGAGGGCGGCGATTCAGATTAATCCGGCGTGGCGTTTCATTTACCTGATGAACCGCACCCCGGAAGGCATGATTATTTTTCAGATCGATTCGGAGGCGAACGACTCACCGGATCTCTCTCCGCCGGGCCAGGAATACACCGAGGCCTCTGCCGAAATCCATCAGGTTTTCGAGAGCGGCGAATCTGCGGTGGAAGGCCCCATCCCCGACCGCTGGGGAGTCTGGGTCAGCGCCTTTGTCCCCCTCAAGGATCCCAACTCCGGAGAGCTGGTTTCGGTGCTGGGTATCGATGTGGATGCAGCCCGATGGGAACAGGCCCGGACTCAGGCCATGCATGTGCCGCTGCTCTGCACCCTCCTGCTCTGCCTGGTCTGGATTGTGGGAAATGTGACGCTGGCCCGGCGCGGCAGGCCGAGAGCGTGCAAAACCTGGCTGTGCTGGCATCTGGAATCCCTTCTTGTCGCACTGACGGGGGTGTGCCTGACGCTGACGGCGGTCTGGCTGGCTCATCAGATCGAAACCCGCAACCGTCAGGTGTCCTTCCGCCATCTGGCCCAGATTGAAATCACACCTCCTTTCGCTGCGGTCCATTCCCTGCGCAACCTGGCTCTGGAAGGGTTCGCCGCCTTTGTGGAAAGCAGCGAAGAGGTCACCGAAGCGGAATTCCAGAATTACATGGCTCATCTGTCGGATATCCCCCAAGTTCTGTTCTGGAACTGGGTCGAAGCGGTGGACGCAGATGACCGCCTCGATTTTGAGGCCGAAAAAGCGCGGCAGCTGCAGCGCGATGACTATTCGATCTGGGAAAAAGACGCCTCTGGACAGAACACCCCGGCGGCCGAACGGGACCTGTATTTCCCGCTGGTCTATACCGCCCCGCCAACTCACGCACAATCTCTTCTCGGCTATGACATCGGATCGCATCCCGACAGCCAGCTGGCACTGGACATCCTCACCCGGACCCACCTGACCACGGCCAGCGACCCGGTTTCTTTCCTGCACCCCTCCGGAGATGAAAACGGAATTCTGCTTCTGCGTCCCATCTTCGATCCCGAGCAGCCCACACATTTGCTGGGGGTGGTCACCGCAGGGCTGCAGATCCAGAAGTGGATCCGGTCGGGGCGGGACACCGATCCGGACCGCCTTCTCATGGCCACACTGGATTTGTACCAGCTCGACCCCGAGGCCCCTCCGAGGCATCTCGGCTCTACGGCCCCAGACCACGCATCCCATGAGCCCGAGTTTGATCGGCTGCCCCCCGGTTCCGAGATCCGGCCCCTGATAATTTTCGGCAATACCTACGCCCTTGTGGCTCACCCCACCCCTGCCTTTATCGAACTCCATCCGTCCCACGCGGTCGGCCTCGTCACCCTGGCCGGACTGGCCTTCACATTTGCCATCGCGTGGGTCCTGGGGCTGTTCATTCACCGGCGGGAACATCTAGCGCAACTGGTGGATACCCAAAACCGGGAACTCGCCACGGCAATGCACCGCTATGAACTTCTCGCCAAGCAAAACCACATCGTCTCCTGGGAGATCGATCCCGACGGGCTCTATACCGATGTGAGCCCGACGGTCGCGAGTGTGCTGGGCTATACCCCGAATGAACTGATTGGAAAGAAGTATTTCTACGACCTTCATCCGCAACGGGGTCGACAGGAATTCAAAGAACAGGCGTTCACCTCTATTCATCGCGGCGAACCGATCCGGGATTTTCTCAATCCTATGGTCACCAAATCAGGCAAAGAGCTATGGGTCAGCACCAGCGGCATTCCCACCCGGGACACAGAGGGGAATATGCTGAGCTATTGGGGCACGGACACCGACATTAGCGAGCGCAAGCGTGCCGAAGAGTCCCTGGCCGATCTGGCCCGGGCCAATCAGGAGGCGGCGGATCGCTATGTCGCCCTGATCCGTGCCTCGAACACGGGGGCCTGGGAATATAACGACAGCACCGGCCTACTGTGGTGCAGCCCTGAATATTTCTCGATGCTGGGGTACACACAAAGCGAGTTGGAACCCAGCCCTGTGAAAGGCAATATCGAGGCATTCTGGCTGGACCTGATGCATCCCGACGACCGGCCGCGCGCCCGATCGATGCTGACCACCTATCTCAAGATCCCCGAAGGCTTGTATGAGCAAAACTTCCGCATGAAGCACAAGGACGACCACTGGGTCTGGATCTGGTCGCGCGGACAGGTGCTGCGGGATTCCCAGGGCCGCCCTACGAATATGATGGTCGGCACGCATATCGATATCACCGCGACCAAGCATGCCGAAGAAGCGCTCAGGGCCAGCGAACAGCAATACCGGATGCTGACGGAAAGCATGAAGGATGTCGTGTGGACTCTGGATGTGGAGTCCCGCCGGTTCCTCTACCTGAGTCCATCTGCGGAAAAACTGACGGGCTATACCCCAGCCGAACTGATGGCCCATCCTTTGGATGCGGCGCTACTCCCCGAGATGCGGGACGAATTAATTCATCGCCTGAATGAGCGCGCCAGCAAACTCCGTGCCGGCACCCTCAATTCGGACACCTTCTTCACCAGTGAAATCCCCCTCGTCCACAAAAACGGCTCCCCAATCGTCGCAGAACTGATCACCCGCTACTGGATCAACGAACGGACCGGCAAAGTCGAACTCCATGCTGTGGCGCGCGACATCACCGAGCGGAAACGCGTCGAGCGGGAATATCGGACCCTGTTCCAGGAAATGCTCGAGGGCTTTGCGCTGCATGAAATCATCTGTGATGAAAGCGGCAAGCCCGTCGATTACCGGTATCTGGCCGTAAACCCGGCCCTTGAACGGATGACCGGACGGCGGGCCGCCGATGTGATCGGCCAGACCGTGCGGAAGATATTGCCTGAAACGGAACAGACCTGGATTGACATCTATGGCCAGGTGGCCCTTACCGGCGAGCCGGCCTTTTTCGACAGCTATTCCAAGACCGCCGACAAACATTTTGAGGTGACCGCCTTCCGTCCGGCGCCGAACCAGTTCGCCTGTATCTTCAGCGATATCACGGACCGTAAAATGGCCGAAGAAGAATTGAAAGAAAACCGCCGGCGCTATGCGGCGCTGCTGGCCAATCTGCCGGGGATGGCCTACCGGTGCCGCAATGACCATGCCTGGACAATGGAGTTCGTCAGTCAGGGCTGTGTAGATTTGACAGGCTATCAACCCGAGGATTTGCTCGAAAATAAGATCCTCTCGTTCAACGACGTGATCTGCCCTGCCTATCGCGGCCACCTCTGGGAAAAATGGCAGGAAACGCTTCGAGACCACCAGGTATTTGAAGCGGAATATGAGATCACGACCCAATCGGGAGAGACCAAATGGGTCTGGGAACAGGGAGAAGGCGTCTTCGATACCGAAGACCACTTGATTGCGCTGGAAGGCTTCATCACCGACATCACCGAACGGAAGCGGGCGGAAGCCGAGCGCGAGCGCCTGACCCTTGCGATTGAGCAATCCGGGGAAACCATTGTCATCACAGATGCAGGAGGCAGCATCCTCTATGTCAATCCGGCGTTCACCCGGGTCTCAGACTATACCCGCGAAGAGGCCATGGGTCGGAATGTCCGGATGCTGCAAAGCGGGCAGCATGACACGGCCTTCTATCGGAACATGTGGACCGTTCTCGGCACCGGCAAAACCTGGGAAGGGCAGCTGATCAATAAGCGAAAAGACGGAACTCTTTTCACCGAACAGGCCTCCATTTCACCGGTTCGCGATGTGGCGGGTCATATTGTCTATTTCGTGGCGGTCAAGCGGGACATCACCGACCAGCTTCTCGACCAGAATGAAAAAGAAGACCTACAGGCCCAACTGGCCCAGGCCCAGAAGATGGAATCCATCGGGCGGCTTGCCGGCGGCGTGGCCCACGATTTCAACAACATGCTGCAGGCCATTCTGGGCTATACCGAAATGGCCCTCGAGCAGGTCCCGGACAACCAGCCCTTGCATTCGGATCTGCAGGAGATCCAGAAAGTCGCGAAGCGCTCAGCAGCCCTGACCCGCCAACTCCAGACCTTTGCGCGAAAACAGGCGGCCCTGCCCACCGCCCTGCAGCTTAATCAGTCGCTGGAAGGAATGTCCAACATGCTGCGGCGGCTCATCGGTGAAGATGTGGAACTCATCTGGAAGCCGGGGGCCCAAAAAGACATCGTCAAGATAGACCCCAGCCAGCTCGACCAGATCGTGGCGAATCTCTGTATCAACGCGCGGGATGCACTGGAGAATGCCGGCCACATCATGATCGAAACCCGGAATGTCACTATCACCGAAGAAGAAAGTCCGCTCTTCCATGGCGTCCAACCCGGCCCCTATGTCCTCCTCTCCATTCAGGATGATGGAGAGGGCATGACCCCGGACGTGATCTCCCATCTTTTCGAGCCGTTCTTCACCACCAAGCAGGTGGGGAAAGGAACCGGACTGGGTCTTTCCACAGTCTATGGCATCGTGAAACAAAACCATGGCCATATCGAAGTGGAAAGCCAGCCGGGAAAAGGCAGCACCTTCAACATCTTTCTTCCCCACTATTCCGGAGCGATGGGATCGCTCCCGGTGGAGGAGACAAACGAACCCAAATCCTCCGGGAAGGAATCCATTCTTCTGGTCGAGGATGAAACGACCATTCTCCTGACCACCCAACGGATGCTGGAATCCCTCGGATACAAAGTCTTCGCCACCGCGTCCCCCATCGAAGCCCTTCAACTGGCGGAACGGCATAAGGGACACATCACCCTGCTGCTCACCGATGTGATTATGCCGGGGATGAACGGACCGGAACTGGTTCAACAGATCGTGCCCCGGGATCCGGGACTCAAGCATCTGTTCATGTCGGGCTATACGGCGAACCTGATTGAAAAACAGGGAATCAAAGCGAGTCTCACCGACTTCATTCAAAAGCCATTCTCACGGATATCCCTCGCTCAAAAGGTCCGGAACTCCATCGACTCTGCGTAGCCCCGAGAGGCCGCTACATTTGGGCGACCGGGGGATTGTGAAGCTTCACCCCTTGACTGGCCAGATAGGCCTTTACCTGCCGCACCGAAAAAATATTAAAATGGAAGACGCTGGCCGCCAACAGCACCTGGGCATGCCCTTCCTTCACCGCTTCCAGAAAATGGACCAGCTTTCCGCCCCCCCCGCTGGCGACTGTGGGAAGCTTCGTGGCATCGGCAATCCCGCGGATCAGATCCAGATCATAGCCCCGTTTGGAGCCGTCGCCCGGCTTGCTGTTTGGTATGAGGCGCCCGATGCCCAATCCCGCCATCCGTTTGGCGAACTCCAACACATCCACCCCGGTCGGCTTGCGGCCGCCCTCGATATACACTTCGCGGCTGGAGGGCATCTTGTCGTTACGCTCTGCGTCGATAGACACCCCGATCACCTCAGAACCAAACCGTTGAGCAGCTTCCGTCACCAGAGAGGGGTTCAGAAAAGCCGCGGAGGTGAGCCCCACCATCCGGGCGCCGGCAGCGAGACCCGCTTCGATATCGGCCAAGGTCTGAAGCCCCCCGCCGACCATCACCGGAATGCTCACAGCCTCGGCCACGCGGCGCAGGACCTCAAAATCGGTCTGGCGCTTTTCGCGGGTGGCTGAAATGTCAAAATATCCGATCTCGTCGGCCCCATCCATTTCATACGCCACGGCCAGCGCCACAGGATCGCCCGCATCAATCAGATCTTCAAAATGGATTCCCTTCACGACCCGTCCTTTTTGGACATTCAGACAGGGCATGATGCTGACAGTTTTTTTCATAGACTCTACTTACTTTGGGCTTAATCGAAACTTAACATACCTTGAATCCCTGTCTAAAACAAAAAAAATCGCCGCAGGGAATTCCCTGCGGCAGTTCATAGATTCAATAGAATCGGATGGATCAGTCCAACTGCTTGCTGACTTCCATCTCGGCCAGCCACCAGAAATGGCTGTTGTCTCCACAGAAAGCATGGCGCTCCGCAATGAAATAGGCGGCTTCCTGCACCATCGTATACCGCTGCTCAGCGGACACGGTCTTCTTCTTCGCAGGTGCCTTCTTGGCAACCGGCTTCTTCGCGGCCTTAGGCGCGACCTTCTTCACGACAGGTTTCTTCGCAATAACCTTCTTCACGACAGGTTTCTTCGCAACGACCTTCTTCACGACCTTCTTCGCCACCGGCTTCTTGGCAGGTGACTTCTTGACTGACTTCATCTTGTTCTCCTTGTTCCGGGGCGGACCAGAATATTCATTTTCATTTCCTGCCCCCCACAGCGGGGTGCAAATCTGCGCAAACTTTATTTCAGTTCCCTCTGAATGCAAGTCCTTTTTGACGATAAATATTTGAAGGAACCCGTTGGAATAGATATGAATTACGCGCATCCCCCGAGCCAACAAGCAGATAGGAAAACCTATAGGTCAATCGTTTTACCCTGCCTTTTTTTGTTCCGCCATTCATTTTTGGCCTCTATATAACACTATTCTAACATTTCAAATGAGTGACATTATTCCCACCGGCTCCCCTTTTTTCCACAAGCGGCACTTCACATTCAGGAGCCTGGATTCCGCGGAGAAGTTCCGTGTCAACCGCATGGAGCGGGACGATTCATTTTAGAGCGATGGATTCAGCTTCTCCAGGGCGGCACGAGCCGCCTGGCTTTCCGCTTCCCGCTTGCTCCCTCCCTCGCCCTCACCCAGGCACTCGTCATCGCGGAGGACCTTCACCTTGAAATGGCGCGCATGGGACGGTCCGCTCTCTTCCTCCACCACATAGTGGGGAGTGCCGCTCCCCTCCCGATGCATGCGTTCCTGAAGGTCGCCTTTGGGATTATCATCCCCCCCCGCCGCCACGGCCTCTTCAATTTCGCTGGCAAAATGCTGCACAAAGATCCGGCGGACGGTTTCGACCCCCGCATCGAGCCAAAGAGCGCCCAGCACGGCTTCCAGCGCATCCGCAAGCAGACTGCCTTTTTCACGGCCGCCCGATAGGGCTTCGCCCCGGCTCAGGCGGAGAAACGAACCCAGTTCCAGCCGACTCGCCACCTGCGCCAGAGTGGCGGCATTCGTCAGGCGGCTGCGAACTTTGGTCAGCGTGCCTTCTTTCCACTCCGGACAGTTCGCGACCAGCCATTCGGCGGCCACGACGCCCAAGACGGCATCCCCCAGAAATTCCAGCCGCTGATTCTCCATCGATTCCTCGTTCCCCGCTTCCGCCGCATACGAGGGGTGCGTCAGGGCCACCTCCAGCAGTCTCGGGTTCTGGAACGAATGCCCCAGTCTGTCGGTCAGTGCCTCGGATTTTCGTGCCTGTTCAGGAGACTCCATATCGACTGCCCTTTCCTTCCTCAAGCCCGCGGATGATACTGATGATGGACCGACTGCAACCGGCCGGCATCCACATGGGTATAAATTTGTGTAGTGGAGATATCCGCATGTCCCAGCATTTCCTGAATGATCCGCAGGGAAGCGCCGTTGGCCAACAGATGCGTGGCAAACGAATGGCGCAAAGTGTGGGGCGAGATTTCCTTCCGGATGCCCGCGCGGCGGGCATAGGCGCGAATCTGCCGCCAAAGCGTAATGCGGGTCAGGGGCCGCCCCAGACGCGAAAGAAAGACGGCCCGACACTCGCCGCCGCCACGGGTGGCATAAGCGGGGCGCCCGCGATCCAGCCACTGTTGCACCGCCTCCATCGCCCGCGTGCCGATGGGCACCACCCGCTCTTTATCCCCCTTGCCAATGCAGCGGATATACTCCGCATCAAAGTGCAGGGACTCGAGGGTTAGCGAAGCGAGTTCGCTCACCCGCAATCCGGTGGCATAGAAGGTTTCCAGAATGGCCCGGTCGCGCAGGCCGCGCTGGGTTGTGACATCGGGAGTCGCCAGGAGGCGGTCCACCTCATCTATGGACAGGGTCGGCGGCAGAATTTTCCACAATCGCGGAGAATCCATGGCATCCGCCACATTCGAGGCCAGCAGGCCCTCCTGAGACAGATATCGGAAGAAGACCTTAATCGCGACCAGCCGCCGGGCGAGGCTGGACGCCACCAGCCCCTTTCCCTTGCCCTCCATCAGGAAGTCCAGGATGTCTTTCCGCTGCACTTCCTGGATCCCAGCGCGCCCGCGGCGCGACAGAAACGCCAGAAACTCGGTAAGGTCATGCGTATAGGCCAGACGTGTGTTTTCGCTGAGGCCCCGCTCCAGGACCAGATGGTCGATAAACTGATCGAGCAGGAAGCGCATGATGGCAGGCGTTACGACTCTTCGGGCAGACGAGAGGCCCAGTCCACGAGCAGCCGGGCGCAGGTCAGCGTGGCCCCGGGAGCGCCATAGGGCTTCTCGGTTTCCAGCCAGGCCGTTCCTGCGATGTCCAGATGGGCCCAAGGAATCGTTTCCGGAACGAAATGCTGCAGGAAGGCCGCGGCGGAAATGGTTCCCGCAGTGCCGTCGCCGATATTCTTCACATCGGCAAACTGTCCCTGCAGCATCTC
>Ga0075121_1000161_pt1 | contig 45889 bp, 26 predicted proteins | sample AntAceMetag02UKG_FD_69793 | JGI IMG/M metagenome (GOLD analysis project Ga0075121, IMG submission 69793) | Saline lake microbial communities from Ace Lake, Antarctica - Antarctic Ace Lake Metagenome 02UKG | ecosystem: Environmental > Aquatic > Non-marine Saline and Alkaline > Saline | place... | reverse complement strand
CATCAAGACAAAACGAACTATTTATATTTTCTTACATTTTTTCGCGTACTTTTAGCGGATTTCGCGGTTTATAAATTTTATCTTGCAGAAAAATGTCTGGATTTAATATTCGAACAAATTTGAGAATGTGTATTTTGGGGGGGTAGATGACAAGTGGTAAATATTTAGTTTTTATTTTGTTAATAGGGCTTTCAATTAGTATTTTGGCAGGTCAGGAATTAAATCAGCTTTCTATTGTGGGTAAGGCAACACTGGCTACTGGTGAGATAGTGCCTGGTGATAAACTGGATGCTAATAAAAATCAGGCAGCTCTGGTTTCTTTTATTACTGATCTGGAAGTAGATATGGATTTTCGTCCCTGGAACGGGGCTGTGGGTAAGATCACTAATCCGGCAATGGGTAGATGGAATGTGTATGTGTCACCAGGAGAAAGGGCTATTGATGTGCATGCTGAAGGTTTTGAGCCTTTGAAAGTAGTGCTGGCTTCCTTTGGGATAAACAGCATAAAATCCGGTGATGTTTACCATCTGAAAATTACTGGTGATATGAAAACGCAGGAAGTTCCCGTTATGATTAACTGTAACCAGTCTGGAGCAAAGGTGATCGTGGATTGTGAAGAAGTGGGCAGCACAATCAATAAAATGCTGGCAACTAAGTTAAATCCAGGTGAACGAAAAATACGTATAGAAAAAGAAGGATTTGCCAGTCAGGAAATCAGTGAGGATGTGTCACTTACTAATTATTCTTTTCATTTTGATCTGGTGCTAGCGATGCCGGCAGTTGTGAAAATAACTTCTGATCCTGAGGGAGCGACAGTTACTATTGACGGTAATATGAAACTGGGTGTAACTCCGCTGGAAAGCTTCTATGATGCTGGTACTTATGCTATTCGGATAGAAAAAGAGAACTATGAAACTATTAATGAGCAGATCACGATATCTGAACCAAAAACGGAGAAACAATATAAGCTGACTGATATCAGGGCAACCCTGACAGTGAAAACTCATCCTAATGCGACTATCAATTTTGAAGGTGAGAGTTATAAAGGTGGAGTTTCCAATCAGAAAGTAGCACCTCAAGTATTAGAAATTGAGGTAACGATGCCCAAAGCGGAAACTATAAAGCGCGTAATTGCCCTGAAACCTAAAGCGGAAGAGATAATTGAGATGTATCCGGAAGTGCAGACTGGTGTGATCCAAGTGATGTGCATTCCCACAGATGCAAAGATAGAGCTTACGGGAGATGCCGGAGAGCATTTTAATTCAACTGGCAGGAAGACTTTTACTGATGTTCCAGTCGGGAAATATAAACTGATAGTAAGTGCTGATGGCTACAAAACTCACAAAGAGGAATTTCGTTTGACTGCAGATGAAACTATACAAAAGCAAGTTACTTTAGAAGAGGGGAGTGATGTCCCTGAAGGTATGGTTTTTGTGGAGGGAGGCACTTTCCAGATGGGTAGTGCAAGTGGTGATGATGATGAAAAACCGGTGCATAGTGTGACTTTGAGGGATTTTTATATTGGTAAATATGAGGTAACTCAGGGTGAATATGAATCTGTGATGGGCAAAAATCCATCCGAGTTTAAGCAATCAGGAAAAGATGCTCCTGTTGAGCTGGTTAGCTGGAATGATGCTGTGGAATATTGCAATAAACTGAGTGATAATGAAGGTCTGCAGATGTGTTATTCTAGCAAATTATTTGGGTTTAATAAGTGTGATTTTAATGCAAATGGCTATAGGCTGCCTTCGGAAGCTGAGTGGGAATATGCAGCGGAGGGTGGTAATAAAAGCAAGGGCTATAAATATGCTGGAAGTAATGATATTGGTAGTGTAGCCTGTTATGATTATAATTCAGGCAGTAAAACTCATCCTATAGGTGGTAAGCAGGCTAATGAGCTTGGGATTCATGATATGAGTGGCAATGTTTGGGAATGGTGCTGGGATCAGTATGGAGATTACAGCAGCGGTTCGCAGAATAATCCGAGGGGCTCATCAGCGGGCTCTTACCGTGTGGGTCGGGGTGGTAGCTGGAACTACAATGCCAGTAGCTGCCGGACTGCTAATCGTCGCAGCTACTTTCCTGGCTTCAGCTACTTCAACCTCGGCTTCCGCTTAGTCCGCAGTTCAAAATAGGATTAGGATTAAGGAAATTGTCTGAATCAGGATTTATGGGATTGAAGATATTTACATGATTTTTTGTGAGTAGTAATATTGAGCGAAGATAGGATTTAGGTATAGCTACTGATTCTTAACTTAATAGCTTGTCTGGGAAAATAAATGGCTTGCGGAAAAATGTCTGGATTTAATATTCGAACAAAATTGAGAATGTTTATTTTGGGGGATGGATGATAAGTAATAAATATTTAGTTTTTATTTTGTTAATAGGGCTTTCAATCAGTATTTTGTCAGGTCAGGAATTAAATCAGCTTTCTATTGTGGGTAAGGCAACCCGGGCAACTGGTGAGATTGTGCCTGGTGATAAACTGGATGCTAATAAAAATCAGGCAGCTCTGATTTCTTTTATTACTGATCTGGATGTTGATATGGATTTTCGTCCCTGGAACGGGGCTGTGGGTAAGATCACTAATCCGGCAATGGGTAGATGGAATGTTTATGTATCACCTGGTGAACGTGCTATTGATGTGCATGCTGAGGGTTTTGAACCTTTGAAAGTGGTGCTGTCTTCTTTTGGGATAAATAGTGTAAAATCCGGGGATGTGTTTCATCTGAAGATAACAGGAAATAAATCTATTACAATATCAATTATTGCTGATCCCAATGGCGCAGAGAAGTGGCTGGATGGTGAATTGCTGGGTACAGAAGATACATATACAATCAGCAAGGGCGAGCATCTGCTGGAAGTGAAGAAGAGCGGGTATATGGATTATACAAAGACCATTACAGTAGAAGAGGAGCAGGTGCTTTTCAGGGATATAGTATTAAATGAAATAGAGCCAGTAATGATCACGATGAAATCAGTGCCCGATGGAGCTGATATCAATATTAATAATGTAAATGAGGGCATAACCAACAAGCAGTTATTTAAATTTCCGGGGAAATATAATTTACGACTGTCAAAGGATAAATATGACCAGATTGAAGAGGAAATCACTGTAATCCAGGAGGGTGATAACGTTTTCGATTATACTTTGGTAAGTAATACTTCAGTACTTACTATTAACACGATACCGTCTGATTGTGCTATCCTGATCAATAATCAGGAATTAAGTGGAAAGAGCAAAGAAGTTTCTGCCGGGATGTATAAAGTGGAAGTGAAGAAAGAAGGATATTATGCTGAAACCCGCACAGTGACAGTGATCAAGGGAAAAGATAAAACAGAGAGCTTTGAATTGAGTCAGAAATTCGGTAAACTTCAATTTGTAGTGGAGCCGATGGAAGCAAATGTTACTTTATCTAAAGGTAATAATACTGTGCAAAACTGGAAAGGTTCCAAATATCTGCGCGAACTGGCAATTGGTAAATATGCAATTTCTGCAAATTGCAAGGGCTATCAGAACCAGACTAAGCAAATTGAGATAGATGTGGATGCTACTACAGAGGTGAGCATTTCTTTGCAGCCAGAGACAGCATACAATAATACATCTTCCAGAACCGGCAAGAGTTTGGTAGGAATGGTTTTTGTGGAAGGCGGTACTTTCCAGATGGGGTCAAATGATGGAGAAAGTGATGAAAAACCGGTACACCGCGTGACAGTGAGTAATTTTTATATTGGCAGATATGAAGTAACTCAGGAGCTGTATGAATCTGTGATGGGAAAGAACCCTGCTAAGTTCAAGGAATCTGGCAAAGATGCTCCAGTTGAGCAGGTTAGCTGGTATGATGCTGTGGAATATTGTAATAAACTTAGTGATAAAGAAGGACTTGATCGCTGTTATAGTAGTTCTGGGACTAATATTAAGTGTGATTTCAATGCTAATGGCTACCGGTTGCCAACAGGGGCTGAATGGGAGTATGCTGCTCTGGGCGGTAATAAAAGCAAGGGCTATAAGTATGCTGGGGGTAATGACCTTAAACAAGTAGCCTGGTATTCTGATACTTCAGGAAGTAAAACTCATAGTGCTGGGGGAAAGCAGGCTAATAAGCTTGGGATTTATGATATGAGTGGAAATGTTTGGGAATGGTGCTGGGACTGGTATGGAGATTACGACAGCAGTAAGCAGAATAATCCGAGGGGATCGTCATTGGGTTCTGACCGTGTGAATCGGGGTGGTAGCTGGAACAGCTATGCCAGAGGCTGCCGCATAGCTTATCGCAGTTACTTCAGTCCTGGCTACAGCCGCAGCCGCATTGGCTTCCGCGTAGCCAGCAGTTCAAAATAGATCAGGATAAAGGAAATTGTCTGAATCAGGATTTATGGGATACAGATATTTTCAGGATTATTTGAGAGAGGGGAAAGAATAATTGAAAATGTAAAATGTAATCAACCATAGGCTGACAAGAATGTAAAATTAAATATAAGGCAAGAGCTGGCACGATCGCATATAACGAGTAATACTGGTTGTCAGAAGTTTTGTCCGAAGTACCTTTACAACTCCTGCTTAGTGGGGTAACTATTTTTTACTTGCAGAATAATGTTGATAAATAGAATATCGGATTAGTGATTATAAATTCGGGAGATATTATGGATAAAGAGCAAATACTGGGTAATGTTAAAGCTGAGATATGCCGTATTTTTCCCTCTGCAAAAGTGATACTATATGGTTCACGGATTAGAGGTGATAATACAGAATATTCGGATTGGGATTTTTTGATTTTACTGGAAGAGAGAATAAGCGATATAGAAAAAACAGAATTGATAGACAAATTGTATGATCTTGAACTAAAGATTGATCAGGTATTTAGTCCAATTATCCATAATATTGTTGAATGGGAAGGATTAGAGGAAACACCTTTTTACCAGCATGTCTTGCGGGAAGGCAAAGCTATATGAGCAGCAGAGATTTGATTACTTACAGGCTTAAGCGAGCAAAAGATACAATCCTTGAAGCTGAGAAGATGGCTGAAATGGAGCATTGGAATACCTGCATTAATCGCCTTTATTATGCCTGCTTCTATGCTGTGAATGCACTGCTCGCTGCAAATGAATTATTTAGTACAAAGCATAGTGGAGTGATGGGTCTTTTTAATTTGCACTTTATTAAAACTGGGATTATAGTAAAAAGCTCTGGGAGATTATTTAAGAAATTGTTTATATATCGTCAGCAAGGTGACTATGAGGATTTTTTTACAATGGATGGGACGGATATCTTGCCGTTAATTACTCAAACTAAGGAATTCGTGAGCAATATTGAGATGATATTACAGTTGTAATCTGTTCATCGCTGGGCTGGGTGAGGAAAGAATAATAGCAAATGTAAAATTAAATGTAATGTAAGATTTTAGCCACCATCCTTCGCATAAAGCTACGGCACGGCAGGCGGATTGCACGGATAAACACGGATAATGTAAGAATATTGTTTAGTGAACAGGGATCAGTGACTGGACACGACTGATGTTTCATAACTCCGTCTACTGTGTCCATATAAAGAGAATGCAATGTAAAAAAAAACTAAGTCAGGACTTTTGAACGGTACTCCGGATAAGAGTTCTGGACAGCTTGGACTGAAATTATGGTTATTACCTGCTGCCACACTTCCAGAGTACTGTTAGTGTTGCATGGGTAACTTAGATTTATGAATGAGAATTATTAAGGAGGGCATATATATGAGTAAGGCAATTAATGCGATAATAATGATTTTATTGTTAGGTGGAATATTGTATTGTGACAGTTATATCCAGGTGATAGCAGAGCCAGGGATCAGGGTCTTTCTGGATAGTGCATTTAAGGGAGAAACTAATTCTGCAGAAGAAGGCTTGATCATTGATAGCGTGTCAGCAGGAAGCCATAAGATAAAATTTGTGAGAACAGGATTTATTGAGCAGGAAGAAGAAATCAGTATTAAGTCTGGGGAAGTGTTTTCTTATACTGTGAAACCATTTATTCCAAAATTAAAGATAACTCAATCAGGAGAAGGTCAGGGCAATAATATTGTCCAGAAGTCAGGAACCCTTAAAATTCAATCTATTCCAGTAGCTATAAATATAGAAATAATCAGGTTGGGTATTGATGATGCCAAGGAAAAAGATGAGTGGCTGGCAGAATCTGTGCCTATAGGAAAATACAAGGCAATATTTACTAGGAATAATGATAATCTTGATTTTCAGGTAGAAATCAGTGAGAATAAAACTACACATTTAATGGTTAATATGTTTTCTAAAAAAGTAGAAATATTAAAGGAAAAAACGCGACATCCTTCCTCTGCAATTTTAGATAGAATATCTAAAGGTATGGTTTTTGTGAAGGGTGGGTCATTCCAGATGGGCAGCAATGATGGTTATAGTAATCAGAAGCCGGTTCACAGTGTTACTTTGAGTGATTTTTATATTGGGAAATATGAGGTTACTCAAGGTGAATATGAAGCTTTGATGGAGAAGAATCCTTCCAAATTTAAGGAATCAGGTAAAGATGCTCCTGTAGAGAAGATTAACTGGTTTAATGCAGTGGAATTTTGCAATAAACTGAGTGATAAAGAAGGTCTTGAACGCTGCTATACAGTTTCAGGATGGAGTGTAACATATGATTTTAATGTCAATGGCTACAGGTTGCCTACAGAAGCGGAATGGGAGTATGCAAGAAGGGGAGGTAATAAAAGTAATGGCTATATATATGCCGGCAGTAATGATATTGACAGAGTGGCGTGGTATAGTGATAATTCGGGAGGTAAAACGCATAGAGTTGGTGATAAACTGGCTAATGAGCTTGGTATCTATGATATGAGTGGCAATGTTCGCGAGTGGTGTAATGATAGGTATGGCGATTATAATAGTAATTCACAGGCAAACCCGCATGGACCAAATTCGGGTGAAGACACAGTGTGTCGGGGTGGTAGCTTTAGCGAAGATGCTAAAGGTTGTCTTGCATCTCATCGCCACAAGGATGGCCGTGGCTTCAACCGCACCGACCTTGGCTTCCGCCTTGCCCGTAGTTCAAAATAGGATCAGGATTTACGGGGAGTATAATTGAAAATTGAAAATGAAAAATTGAAAATTCAATGTAATGGAAGTATTATAAGCAACGAATAGCCTTCGCAAGCTTACGGCTCATCAAGACAAAACGAACTATTTATATTTTCTTACATTTTTTCGCGTACTTTTAGCGGATTTCGCGGTTTATAAATTTTATCTTGCAGAAAAATGTCTGGATTTAATATTCGAACAACATTGAGAATGCGTTTTTTTATGGGGGATGGATGATAAGTAATAAATATTTAGTTTTTATTTTGTTAATAGGGCTTTCAATCAGTATTTTGTCAGGTCAGGAATTAAATCAGCTTTCTATTGTGGGTAAGGCAATCCGGGCAACGGGCGAGATCGTGCCTGGTGATAAACTGGATGCTAATAAAAATCAGGCAGCTCTGGTTTCATTTATCACTGATCTGGATGTTGATATGGATTTTCGTCCCTGGAACGGGGCAGTGGGCAAGATCACTAATCCGGCAATGGGCAGATGGAATGTGTATGTATCACCCGGTGAACGGGCTATTGATGTGCATGCCGAAGGTTTTGAGCCTTTGAAAGTAGTGCTTTCATCCTTTGGGATAAACAGTGTAAAATCTGGGGATGTTTATCATCTGAAACTTACAGGTGAGAAGAAAGCTGAGCAGATACCGGTTGTTATTACCAGTAATCAATCTGGTGCAGATATATTTATTGATGACGAATTACTGGGAACTACACAAAATAAAATGCTGACTATAAGTGTGAATCAGGGAGAACGGGTAATTAGAATTACTAAGGATGGCTTTGCAACTCAATCAATTACGGAAGAGGTGTCAGTAATTAATAATTCCTTCCATTTTGAGTTAGTGCCAGCGATGCCGGCTGTTGTGAAAATAACATCTGAACCTGAGGGAGCGTCAGTTACTATTGACGGTAATATGAAAATGGGCGTAACTCCGCTGGAAAGTTTCTATGATGCCGGCACTTATACTATTCGGATCGAAAAAGAAAACTATGAAACTATTAATGAGCAGATCACGATCATTGAGCCTGAAACTAAGAAGCATTATAAACTGACTGATATTAGAGCTACGCTGACGGTGAATACCAATCCCAATGCGACTGTGAAACTTAATGGAAATGATTATAAAGGAGGAATTGATAAACTTTTGTTGCTTCCTCAAACCATAAATTTTAAGATCGAACAGGAATTTTGCGAAACCATTGAAGAAACTTATACATTGAAGAAGGAAGAGGTGAAAGTATTTGAACTATATCCAGAAGATATTGCAGCAATATTGACGGTGAAAACCCATGACAACGCGACAGTTAAATTTAAGGGAGAGAGTTACAAGGGTGGAGTTTCTAATAAGAAAGTAGCACCTCAAGTATTAGAAATTGAGGTAACAATGCCCAAAGTTGAGCCATTAAAGCGTGTAATTACCCTTAAACCTAAAGCAGAAGAGACAATAGAGATGTATCCGGAAGTGCAGACAGGTGTGATCCAGGTGATGTGCATTCCCGCAGATGCAAAGATAGAACTTACAGGAGATGCAGGGGAGCATTATGCTTCAATTGGCAGGAAGACTTTTACTGATGTGCCAGTAGGGGAATATGAACTGATTGTTAGTGCTGATGGCTATAAAACTCATAAAGAGGAATTCCGTCTGACTGCAGATGAAACTATACAAAAGCAAGTTACATTGGAAGAAGGTAGTGATGTTCCAGAATGGATGGTATTTGTGGAAGGTGGCACTTTCCAGATGGGTGGCACAAGTAGTGATGATAATGGAAAACCAGTGCATAGTGTGACAGTGAGTGATTTTTATATAGGTAAATATGAAGTAACTCAGAGTGAATATGAATCTGTGATGGGTAAGAATCCTGCTAAGTTTAAACAAACTGGAAAAGATGCACCAGTAGAAAATGTAAGCTGGTATGATGCAGTGGAGTTCTGCAACAAGTTGAGTGATCAGGAAGGACTTGATCGTTGTTATACTGGTTCAGGTAAAAATATCAAGTGTGTTTTCAATGCTAATGGTTACCGATTGCCAACAGAGGCTGAATGGGAGTATGCAGCACGTGGTGGTAATAAAAGCAAAGGTTATAAGTATTCTGGCAGTAATGATATTGGTAGTGTAGCCTGGTATGATAATAACTCTAGAAATAAAATACATAGTGTTGGCCGTAAGAAAGCTAATGAGCTGGGTATTTATGATATGAGTGGCAATGTATATGAATGGTGCTGGGATTGGGATGGAGCTTACAGCAGCGGTACGCAGAATGATCCACATGGTCCAGGTTCTGGCTCTGACCGTGAGTATCGGGGTGGTAGCTGGCGCGTCAATGCCAGTTTCTGCCGCATAGCTAATCGCATTTGCTACTCCCCTGGCTACAGCCCCGACCACCTCGGCTTCCGCCTTGCCTGCAATTCTAAATAGGATCAGGATTAAGGAAATTGTCTGAATCAGGATTTACGGAAGAATAATTGAAAATGGAAAATGAAAAATTGAAAATTAAATGTAAGGCAAGAGCAGGGATGGTCGCAAATAGCGAGTAATACAGGTTACCAGAAGAAGGTGAGTTGGAAAAAGAGTCAACTTGTGCAAAAATTGCACAAGTTCAAATGGAAGGAATAAGACAATAATATAAGAGAGAGGTAGGATGAAGAAGTATTTAATAGTTTTGGTATTAGTTATTATTGTTTATGGTTATTGTATAAGTCCGGCGGAGATTAAGGGCAGCGGTGATTATTATTATGGCGAGGTGCTGGGTAGTGAGGGTATTAAGGAGCTTGGCGATGCTAAGGATAAGGCGCTTCTAAGGCTGTCGCAGAATATCAGTGTGATGGTGTCAGGTGACTTTGAATCTTCCAAGGTGGAAGTGAATGGTAAATTATCTGAGAGCGTGGAAAAGATCATGCGAACTTATTCGGGGATTACATTGAAGAATTTGAAGCCTTTGCAATCCTGGGAAGATGGGGGATGGCAGGTGCTTTATTATCTGCATCAGGATTCGCTTGCCAGCATTTATAATGAGCGGAAGCGGACAATATTTTCCATGTATGAGAAGGCAGTGGAAAATGAAGAGAAACAAAACCTTTCTAATGCTTTGCAGTGGTATTATTATAGTTTGATATTGATGAAATCCATACCTATGGAGCGGATAGAATACCAGGGCAAAGATTTACGGTTGGAAGCTGCTGAGCGTATTGAGCAGATCATAGAAAATGTGAAATTTATTTATGAGCAGGATAAAATGGTACAGGATAATATCCGGAATGTGTATCTGCGGGTGGAATATGAAGGTAAGCCGGTGAAGCTGCTGGAATTCAGTTATGTTGTGAAAGGCTCGCCAGTGGGAGAGAAGGTAAGGGATGGTAGAGTGTGCTGCCGGTTGACGGGTGCCAGCATCACTTATGACGAACTGGAAGTGGAAATTCAATATCGTTTTGCCAGAAACCGCAGGCAAATGACAGAAGTAGAGCAGCTTTGGGAGGCAATTGTCAAACCGGATTTTACCAATAAGCGTAAAATAAGCCTGGAAAAAACCCAAAAAACAGAAAAGCAGTTAGAGAAATATGCTATCGAGCAAAAACCTCAATACGAAAAGGCAGAGCTGAAACTGAGTTGTACGGATAAGGATAATTGTCCGGTAACCAAAGAAATAGCAAGCTCGGTAATTGACTTGATAGAGAGCTTTCAAAACAGTGATTTTGCCACAAAGTATGCAAATGATGAATTTCTGCAGCATAAGCTGACTGAAATATGTAAATATAATCAGATCGAAGTGATAGATAATGAATATAATTATGCCATTAATAAGACTTATGAAGGCTGGGAAGCCAGGACAATACCGGTGTATTGCAATTATCCCAGTTTAAATCAGCGGGGCATGGAATACCTGGTGCTTGATTTTAACAAAGAGGGTATTTTGCAGGATGTAAATTTCAGTGTATTTTCAGGATTATATGAAAATCACGTAGGAAAGTTTAAAGATGATCAGCATGATAATGATGAGGCATATCGTCATCGGCAGGTGCTGGTGAAGTTTTTGGAGAAATACCGAACCGCATATTTGGACAGAGATATTGCTACCTTGAACCAGATATTTGCTGAAGAAGCTATAATTATAGTGGGTAGAGTGCTAAAAGAAGGTGAACCAGAGCATAATTATGAGTATGGGAAAACGGAATTACAACCGGAAATAGATTATCTGGAAATGACGAAGCAAGACTTTATGCTACGTCAGGAGCAGATATTTGAGCAGCAGCAGGATATTCTTCTGGGTTTCAGCAGTTGTGAATTTAATCAGAAGAATACTGAGAAAGATGTGTATGGCATATCCATGCGACAGCAGTATTCTTCCACGGGTTATTCAGATGAAGGTTATCTTTTTCTGCTGGTGGATTTTAAGGGAGACGAGCCAATGATCTATGTGCGCAGCTGGCAACCATCAGAATGGAGTGAAAATCAGTTAATAAAATTGTCCAATTTCAGAGTGACTAATTAGGAATATGGAACAGCGTAGCCACGAATTGCACGGATGAGCACGGATAAGAATACCTTGCGAATGATTACTAAACCTTCGCAATGGTAGGATTTACAGATAATGTAATGTAAGAATTATCAACCACTGAACACACTGAATACGCGGGAGAATAGACCAGCTAAGCTACCGATATATTCTGCGTAACCAGAGCATCCTTGCTCTGGGTGGGGGAGGAGAACAAGACCAGGGATGGTCTTGATACAACGAGTGATAACAGGTCGCCAGGAGTCTTGCCCGGAGTACCGTTCAAAACTCCTGCTAAGTGGGTTGGATTGAGTGAAAATGGTGTATTTTGCGATATAATCTTATGTAACTCGTTATCTGGAATAAAAGTTGCTACAAACTATATAAATAATGTAGTTAAGGATTGATGATGAAAATAAAGATAATGTTATGTTTACTATTTAGCCTGATAATTGTCCTGAATGCAAACAGTGTTAACAATTTCATGGCTGATAATATTGAATGCGTAAAAAATGAGGAAGCAACTGAATTACAGTTTAGTATTCCTGATTATCAGATAGAGGAAATAGAAGCCGAAGGTAACAGTTATCAGCGGATCATCACTACTGGTGGGGGAGAATATGCCTTACCTGGATATCCTGAAGTGCCATGTTTCAGCACCTTGGTGGCAGTACCGGATCAGGGAAGGATAGGATTTGAAATTATCTCTGTTCAGCAGACAATCGAAGAAGAAATCAGGTTATATCCGCGTCAAAACCTGCAATCTGAAAGTCAGCCACCTGACCGTAGCTTTGTGATCAATGAAGATGTTTACGGCAGTTATTCCATATATCCTGAATCCGCTGCCATGACAGGAGAGCCTGTGATCATGCGTGATTACCGTTTGGTGCGTGTAACCTTCAATCCTTTTCAATATGATGCATTAAGCAGAAATCTGATCATCAATCAGCAGATAACAGTGCGGATATTTGCAGAAGATCAACCGGGAATTAATGAAATTACAAAGGTGAAAAAACCTTCACGGGCTTTTGATAAGTTGTACAGTAAAACTGTAGTGAATTATGAAAGTGTCAAAAGAACAGAAGAATTTCAGAAACCCTGTATCCTATATATCTATTATAATAATAACACAGTGGAAGATTATCTGCAGTACCTGGTGGACTGGCGTCAGCAAAAGGGTTTTGAAGTTCACACTGCCTCTCTTTCTCAAGCCGGTAATTCAGCAAATAATATTCAGAATTATATTCAGGATGCTTATGATGACTGGGAGAATCCACCAGAATATGTATGCCTGGTGGGAGATGCCAATGGCAGTTTTACTATCCCCTGTTTCTGGATAGATACAGGTGAAACGGATAATGATTTTGTGATGCTGGAAGGTAATGATATCTTACCGGATGCAGCTATCGGGAGGATCCCTTTTGATACAACAACCCAACTGGCAAGTATAATTTCTAAGATAATAAATTATGAGAAAGAACCATATATGGGAAATACTAACTGGTTTAACCGGGCATTAATGGTGGGAGATCCATCCACGTCCGGTACTTCCTGTATTGATACCAAGCTATATGTGGACGATATGATGGCAATCACAGCTCCCAATATAGATCCTATAAATGTGTTCAGCGGCAATTACTCTTCGAGTATAAACATCAATTTAAATCAGGGTTGTGTTTATTTCAATTATCGCGGTCATGGTGATTTCAGCGGTTGGAGTGTTAATGCAATAAATAACCTTACTAATGGAAGTATGTTACCAGTAGTTGTATTCCTCACCTGCGCGACGGGGTCTTATGCCAGTTATGGTGACTGCATGAGTGAACGTTTTCTGAAGGTGGGTTCTACAACAAATCCTATGGGAGCAGTGGCAGCAATCAGTACAGCAACAAGTCTTACGCATACCACGTATAATAATTGTATTGATCAGGGAATCTGGACGGGATTATTCGTTGATGAGAATTGGGACATGGGAATGGGTTTGATGCGGGGAAAACTTAATATGTACATAAATTTCCCCACTAATCCAGCAAACGCTCAGCATCAGTTTATTTCCTGGAATAATCTTATGGGAGATCCGGCAATGGAAATTTGGAGTGACGTACCAGAGCAGCTTAGTGTGGTCTGTCCTGAGCAATTAAATCCGGGGATGTCTCAAATAGAGGTTCAGATATTATCAGGTGGATATCCGGTTGAAAATGCCCTGGTAACACTTTTAGATGAAGAGGAGAATTCAATATCTGTATATTCTGAAGCATCAGGTTCTGCCTGGATTTCTTTAGAAGATCTTACTGCTGGTGAACTGATGCTTACAGTAAGTAAACATAATTTTGTTCCCTGGCAAAGTGAACTTGAACTGGCTGATGATATTGAATATTTTTCAGCGGATTTTCAGGTGATAGATAATGTGACTGGTAATGGTGATGGATTGGCCAGTCCGGGAGAAGAAATTGAACTGCAGCTTAGTTTAACGAGTTATTTCAGTGAAAATATCAGCGATCTCACTTTGACTGCCCAATCATCAACCCCCGGGATTGAGTTCACTAATAATAGTCTTGATATATCTGAAATTGAAGCTAACGGGACATATACAACGGATCCCAATATCAGTTTAATTTTACCGGATAATATTACAGGAATAGATGACCTGATCATTGATTTCACTCTCGCTGGCTCGGGTGAGATCTGGACGTTCCGTTATTCTGATACTGTATTTGCACCCAGTCTACTTCTGGAAGATTATGAACTGAGTATATCAGGACATTTTGATCCTGGAGAAGAAACTGATCTTATAGTATATCTGCTTAATGCCGGTCAGCAATTAGCTTCTAATGTGAATTTAGAATTAGCGAGTAATAACCCAAAACTGGTGGTTTCTGATATTTCTGGTTATTGTGGACAAATTCCCAGTGCGAGCATAGGAAATAATTTTGCTGACCCATTTCATATAATTGCCCAATCAGATATAATTCCAGGTACTCAAATAGAATTAACCTTACATATCACGACACCTGAACTTGATCATCCCTCAGTTACTTTTTTAATTACTGTAGGTGAAGCGGGAATCGGGGACCCTCTGGGTCCTGATGGAGGAGGATATTACTGCTATGATCAGTCAGATATTGGCTATATAGATTGCCCTGAATATAACTGGATAGAGATTGATCCGGTTTACGGGGGACAGGGGACAGTATTAAATTTATATGATAATGGCAATACAGGAGATACAGAAGTGGTTGATATCCCGATCAGTTTCAAATTTTATGGTATAGATTATGATGAAATATCTATCTGTTCCAATGGCTGGATATCACCAGGTGACACAGGAATTCGGGATTTTATGAACTGGTCAATTCCAGGTCCAGGGGGACCTTCACCAATGATCGCACCATTTTGGGATGATCTGATAACATCTACTGGAAATGTGTGCTATTATCATGACCAGGTGAATCATACTTTTATTGTCGAATGGTCGCGTTTGCGGATAGATTACAGCTATTCGGAAGTTACATTTCAAGCGATAATTTATGACTCAGATCATTATCCATCAACTGGTGGAAACAGTAATCTGCTTTTTCAATATGAAGAATTCAATAATGATGATCAGGGTTCTTATGGTGGATATTATGTCCTTCATGGCCAATTTGCCACGATAGGAATAGAAGATCACACCAGTACACACGGGCTTGAATATACCTATAATAATGTTTATCCTGTTCAGGCAGATCAATTGCAGGATGGCTCTGCTATCTTTTTTACAAGCGAGCCGATACCTTATGAAGAAGCCTATCTGGTGCTCTATGGAGACAATGTGATCGATAGCGGAGGGGATGGTCAGATTGATTATGGAGAAAACGCTGAGATCTTGATCTCGCTGAATAATATTGGTCAAGGGGCAGCAGAAAATGTTAGTGCTATAGCTGCTCTGGAAGATGATTATGTTATTCTCACTCAGGATTCAATAACTTATCCAGACATTCCTGGAGGTGAATTTCTATATCCCGAAACAGGATTTGAAATAGAAGTAAGTAATGATTGCCCTGATGGTCATCTGATTGATCTTGAGATCACTGTTTACTACAATGGAATTTCCTTTACGGGGAACAGAACTTATACCATAAATGCACCTGATCTGGAACCGGGATATACATTTATTATGAATGATGATAATAATAATCAGATGATTGACCCGGGAGAATCATTTGATCTGGGAATTGTGATCAATAATACTGGTGGTGCAGCAGTGTTTTCTCCGATATTTTCTGCCTATCCTATGGATCCTGCTCTTAGTCTTGGACAGCCATCTAATCAACTAAGTGAGATACCTGGCAGTAATCAATCATATCTTATTTTTCCTGCCTCTGTGGATAATTCGGTTGAAGAAGGTGATAATCTGGAATTTCTGCTGAATGTTGATGGTGATTTTGATTTTAATACTGGATTTGATTATGCAGTCACTGTTGGTGTATCCCTAGAGGATTTTGAAAGCGGAGATTTTTCCCGCTTCCCCTGGGAAACTGGTGGAGATGCAGATTTCACAATCTCTACTACATCTCATAATGGTAATTATGCAGCCGTAAGTGGTGATATCGGAGATAATCAAATCACCTGGCTGGAAGTTGATATCATTACTTCTCAGCCTGGCGAGATAGCGTACTGGATGTATGTATCCACTGAATCTTATTGGGATGTGGTAAGCTTCTATATTGATGAAATTATTCAGGATGACTGGAGTGGTCAAACTGGCTGGATGTTTTTGGAATATGATCTGCCAGTGGGGCAATATACTTTGAAGTGGGAATATGAAAAGGATATCGGAGTTGAAGGAGGCTCTGATTGCTTCTGGCTTGATGATATACAATTTCCTGCAGCAAGCGGAAATGCTCCCGAAGTATTACTGATAGATACGGCGGAATTCTCTTTTGAACTGGCTGATAATGCAACTGACTCAGCTCAACTAGGATTATGGAATATTTCTTCTTTTCTAGGACAATTTGAGCTCAGGATCGAACCATATGAGACTTCCTGGCTTTCTCTTACTCCAGATGAGGGGTTTGTTACTCCCAATGAAACGGTTTATGTTGAGATTAATTGTGAGCCCCAGGGTCTTGAAAGCGGAGATTACAGTGCTTCGATATATGTAAGTGATAATTTTGGAAATGAATCTACTCTTCCGGTTTATCTTTCATATACAAGCACACCCAATTCAGATACTGATATCCCTGAAGTAACCTCATTCAATGGTAATTATCCCAACCCATTCAATCCTGAAACTACTTTTGCTTTTCAACTTGCCCAAACTCAATTTGTAAATCTGGATATTTATAATATTAAAGGACAAAAGGTAAAATCCCTGGCATCTGAAGAATTTGCTCCCGGATATTATACTATTACCTGGAACGGCAAGGATGATAATAATCGAAAACTGGCTTCTGGTATATATTTCTCTTCTTTCCGAAGTCCTCAGATAAGTAAATATTCTAAATTATTACTTTTGAAATAAAGAAAAAAGTCCTGGCTGGTAAAAAATCAGTCAGGACTTTATATTATCAACTGAGCTTAGATCTCAAAATCCAATCCCAGTTCCTCGATCATTATCTGCATATTCCGGTATAGTGCATCATTCACTTCCACGCCATTTGCTCTAACTTCTTTTTCGATTTCAAATTCTTTTTCACCTGCCACCCAGATCCTATTCTTATCCGGTCTCAAGGCAGAATTCTGCATTTGGCGCATAATATCTCCGGTTATTTTTTTGAAATCTTCCACGTCAGTGAATGCTTCGATATTAATCGCCTGGAAATAATGTCCCAGATTATGCGTTACCGGCTTGCCTTCTTCATCAAATCCTGATAGGTCACCCAGATATTTACCATTCTGCAAAGCTGCTGACATGATCTCAACCATCATTGCCAGTCCATAACCCTTGTGACCACCCGTTTCTTCCTCTTTTCCACCCAAAGCCAATAGGGCTGCTTTCTTAGCGATCAGGTCTTTCAATATTTGCTTGGTGTCAGTACTGGTTTCACCTTTATAATTCATCACCCATCCTTCAGGTGTAGGTTTATTTGCTCGATCAAGCACCTCTATCTTCCCCCGCTGGGTGATAGATGTTGCTGCATCATACACAAAAGGATATTCCAGATCACTGGGTGCGCCAAAGGCTATCGGATTTGTTCCCAGCATAGGCGTTATCCCAAATAATGGGCAGATAGAAGGTCGCGCATTGGTATATGATAAACCGATCATATTTTCCTTAGCTGCCATCAAGGCATAATATCCGGCTATTCCATAATGAGTGGAATTACGCACAGCCACAGCACCAATACCATACTTCTTCGCTTTTTCTATAGCTGTTTTCATTGCTTTATGGCCTACCACATGACCCATGCCATGATTACCATCCCACACGCTGATTGCTGCCATATCTCTAATCACATCGATTTTGGTTTCAGGAAATAATATCCCATCCTTAAACCTGTCATAATACATCTTAAGTCTGCCTGATCCGTGAGACTTTATTCCCCGTAAATCACTCGTTATCAGCACATCTGCACATATCTTCGCATCATCTTCAGGTACACCGCAACCAGTGAATACTGCCTGCATTAAACTGTAAATCTTCTCAATCTTGATTTTCCTGATCATAATCTTTTCCTTTATTTTTTAATTTTGTTACTAATTCCATCAACAATCTGCAGCGCTCTACGTCCAGATCATTACTCCATAAACCATCTATTTTCAGGTAACTGCCGATGATAAAACCGTCAGCTAAATCCCAATATTCTGCTAAATTATCATTCGTTAGTCCAGAACCGATCAGAACCTGGCAATCAACTGCTTTTCCCACTCTTTCCAGTTCCGCTTTATCTGCCGGACTGCCTGTACTAATACCCGTCACGATCGCACCATCTGCCAGGAAGAATTCTGCAGCTTTTGCTGTTTCTGCAATATCAATATCAGCCGTGATAGCATGAGCAGAATGCTTCTTTTTGATGTCACAATATATTTTAACCTCTTCTGCTCCTATCTGACGACGGTAGCGTTGCAATTCTCCCGCATCTCCATTCATCATCCCTTCGTCTGATATCTGAGAAAATATATAGCCTTCCGCCCGGATAAAATCCAGTTCGCAGATTGAAGCAATTGCCAAGGCTGCTTTATTCGCTCCAGCCAGTACCTGGATACCAATTTCACTATCAGTGATTGAACGCACTGCAGTACTTACTGCGGTCATTCCGGAGATGATCTCTGCTCCCACCTGTCTGTTAAGATACGGCAGATCGTGCATATTTTCCAGGATAATACCATCAAATCCATACTCAAGTAATAATTCAGCCTCTTTCACTGCTTTTCTGATGATATCAGTCATGCTTCCGCGAAAGTGTGGTGTTCCCGGCAAAGCCCCCACATGCACCATCCCATATACCTTTTTAAAAGTTCTTGTTTTCATGTTTAATCCATTATATTTACACTTTTTTAAATACATTAATAATTTTCTCAATCAAATCTCTCATGTCAAGAATTATTGGATAATCCCAAAAGAATTGACCAATAAAAAAAATTATATTTTCTGGTAACTGATTAATTAACTGGAGTAAATATGAAACCTGTGATCGCTTTTATTTATGATTTTGATGGTACTTTGTCACCGCGGAATATGCAGGAATATGACTTCCTGCCGCAATTAGGTATAGAACCTCAGGAATTCTGGGAAACTGCCAATAAACGGGCTGTAGAAAATAATGCTGATACTATCCTGGCTTATATGATGCTGATGCTGGAAAAATGTGCCGGAACCAGTTGCGTGAAACTCACCAAAGATAAATTAGCTGGTTATGGCAGGAGTATCGAATTTTTTGCAGGAGTGGAAAGCTGGTTTGACAGAGTGAATGAATATGTTCAAAGCAAAAACATGTTGGCAGAACACTACGTACTATCTTCTGGCATCAAGGAAATGATCGCTGGCTCCCGGATAGCAAAATATTTCAAAGAGATCTTTGCCTGTTCATTTATTTACAACGATCAGGGTGTGGCAATTTCACCAGGAGTTGCCATTAATTATACTGGTAAAACTCAGTTTCTGTTCCGGATCAATAAAGGCGTATACAACGTTTGGGATAACAGTCTGATCAATGACTACGTCCCTAAGGATAAAAGACCAGTGCCATTTACCAATATGATATATTTTGGTGATGGGATAACAGATGTCCCCTGCATGAAGCTGATCAAGGATCAGGGAGGTCATTCCATTTCTGTATATAAACCCGGCAGGGGAGAGCAGGAAGCCCGAAGACTCTATGATGAGAACCGGGTAAATTTCATCGCTGAAGCCGATTATCAGCAAGATAGTAAACTGCATATTATAGTAAAAACTATCATAGATAAAGTGATGACAGATAATAGATTAAATGAGTTAATTCCTAAATAATTCTTTTAAAAGATTTTATAATGATAGAAGCTCCCGTAAGGGGAGCTTCTATTATATTTTATCAACGTTAGGTTTACTTAACCAGAACCATTGTCTTTGCCATCTTATAATACTCAGTTTCTAATCTATAAATATAAACGCCACTGCTTATTTCCAGACCGTTCTCATCTTTGCCATTCCAGATATGGGAATGAAATCCTGCTTCCTGGATACCATTGACCAGAGTTATGATCTTTTTACCTTTAATGTTGTAGATAGATAACTCGGTCTGGCATTCAAAGGGCAGATTGTAGCTAATGCAAGTCTCAGGATTGAAAGGATTTGGATAGTTAGGCAGTAAATTAAACTGATCAGGTACCGGAGGTGCTTCTTCTTCATCTTCCTGGTGTGGAATATTGAGAGAAAGAGGTCCAAAATTTTCTGTTCCACCACTATTGCTTATACTTTCCAGCCAGTAGTAGTAGCAGGTGCCATGTTCCACTTCATATTCATCCTGATAAGAATAATTGTGCATTTCTGTGGAAGAACCGGCTCCGGGAATAAGATCTATATTCAATTTCAAAGAGGAGCTATAATCTTCTTCACAATTTCTGTAAACATTCCAGCCGGAATTCTGCATCTCACTGCAGGTGATCCATTGAATAACGGGGTTATCTCCATTATAAATTGCCGTAAATGACGAAAGAGTGACGGGAAGAGGAGGGTCTATCAAATAATCCCAGTTAAGATAAGGATAACCATTATTTACTGTTCCCAATTGATCCATATCCCAGTAATCATCATCAGCACTGTCATCATTAGGATTAGTTACGAAATCCCAGGGAGTTGTAAGTCCTTCTGTATCTGTTTCTGTAAAGGTTGCAACATTCTGCATGTCAGCAGTCGTTTTACCTGTTCCACCAGCACTACTTGTTTGACCTGAGGTTTGCGAATTCCAGAAACAGTTTTGCACAGTAGAAGTCTCTGAAAATCCAATCAAGCCTCCAGAATATTCAGTGACACTCACTGAACCATTAGCATAACAATTGCTGATAACAGAGCCAAGACTATGCCCAACCAGACCACCTGTTTCACTGGTGCCAATCACTGAACTCATCGCATAACAGTTAGTTATGGAGCTTGATGTAAAAGGCATTCCTATTAACCCGCCTGTCTGATATCCTCCCTCAACAGAACCGCTGGTATAACAATTATTGAATGAAGTTCCTAAGGTATATCCAGCAAGAACACCAACATACTGCCAACCTGTTATATTGGAATTGATTATCCCAATATTTTCGATTTCTGCCCCAGAAGTTCTACCAAATAAACCAATATTATTATTTACTCGGTTAATAAACAATCCATCGATTACGTGACCCTGTCCATTATAAAATCCCGTAAAGAAGTCACTTGAATTTCCAATCGGTATAAATCCTTCCGGATCTCCACCATTCCCATCATCCCATGTACTCGTAGTGGATGCATCAATATCATCTGTTTGAATAAAAAAATCTCCCCAATAACCCGAAGTTTCACTGAGATATTGCAGATCATCCAGGTCAGTTATCTGCCAGGGATTCCCTTCCGAACCATCTCCTCCACTAAATGTTATCGGACGTCCACCTCCAATTGCATTATTAATTGAAGATATCTCCTCACTGGAACTCTTTTCCACATTTTCATCAACAAAAGCACCCAGCATAATTAACATGCTCACAAACAACAAAACGACTGCCCATTTTTTCATCATAACTCCTTTTTTATCTCTTGATTTATATATTGATCAAATTTATTTCTTATCACTGAATGTAAGGCTCTTATTTCCGCATTTTTCCCTTTGCTGTTGCCAGATTCATCAGACAATATGATTCTTCTTTATTATCATCCAGTTCCCGGGATAGTTCCAGCGCTGTTTGGATATATTCCAGGGATTTATTATAATCTGGCTTGATCATATATACTCTTCCCAGAAAATCTAAGATTTGAGCCAGTTTATTCCTCTTGCTGCTCTTTCGGAATATTGTCACCAGCTCCTCATCATAAGGAATGGTCTTTAGGATTTCTCTCGCCTGGAGATGTGACATTAGAATTGATTCCAGAACTGTGACCAGCTCTTCTTCGCTGCCGCTAAGTCTGGTGACTTCTAAATTATTTTTCAGTTGCCCAATCTGATCATTATCTACCAATGACTCCTCCGTTAGATAAAAACTTATCATTGTACTGGGATTGATCGGGTTTGGATATATATTCACCAACCTGTTTGCAGGCAGGGTTTTATCAATCTCAAAATTCATAACCAGTCCAGAGATATTATTACCCGGGTCAGAAGTTATCATAAGCAAAAATTGTCTCAGAGATACCCCTGCATTCATCATGTGCAAATTCTGCCAGATGATGAATGACTCCCTCAGTGGGGTATCTTTCTAAGACAACTTCTGCTGTAAATGTCATTATATAATGATTTCCATTAATTATGATTTTTAGCAGCTCATTGTGGCTGTGCATCTATTAATCCCTTATGCAGGGCTTTTATTTCAAGTTCCTTAAGGTTTCGATTGGCATTACCATATTCTCGCAGAATATTAATGATCCGGTTATCATTTAAAACAATGGTGAAGCAAAAATATCGCTTGCCCGTACTGCAGAACTCTATTACTTCGCTGATCTCTGAGATCATTTCGGGCATTACACTTTCATTTTCTGTTATTTTTATTACTTCAGTCATACTCCCACCAGGTTTAGGTTTTCTTTATTATAATGCAATCCCAGTTCCAATCCGGAAGGAATTTTATGTTAAGTCTGCTATTTATCAATATTATATCTAAATATAAATATTTATTGGTGCTAATAACTATTTTGTGATGCTGATAAAAAACTCTGACCTTCCATTTTGCTATAGCATATTGGAGAACTATGTCAAAATGACATAGTTCAATTTCAGGTCTGGTGATACATATTTATCCTTGTGGTACAATATTTGTAGTATGGTACATTTAATGTACCACTGCTTTCTAAGGTGTATCACAATGTCAGCATAATTTTAGGGTCTATAGATCCTATATGCTCAATATGTCCTATGAAGTAAATCCCACCTATTCCCATATCCTGCAAATAATTAACTATCATCATAGTCATATACCGCCCTTAAGGAGCAACAACAAAGCACATAGTGACATTATAATGTCACTATGTGCTTTGTTGTTCTAAGGCAAATCATCTTGATAGACTGTTCAATATAAGTAATTGAAAATTATAAGAATAGTAATTATTGCAGAAAGAAGTGCGAATATCCATCATATTTGTCAATTTTTGTGAAATTGACAAATCCCCTTCAGGGATAAATCAATCTAAGATTGAACAGTTTCTAATTAGCACTTACAATCCTCTTTTAAATCAAAAGATAGCATCAGAGGATCACCACTTGTTACAGTCTCATTGAGATTACTATAAAGATGGGCAGACTTGAATCAATCACCCATTTCCATGAAGATCACGCTATTAGTCGGATTGTTCATATCATTAACAAAATCTCTGAATTCCCCGTAATCATCAACAGGTATTATCCCTTCTGGTATCTCAATAATTCTTCTGAAGATAATTGTATCATTATTATGTTTAATATCTATTGAATAGCTGATTTTCTGTTTCCCAAACTTAAATACATCTTTTGTTCCCTTCTCAGGTTTTATCACTTTCAGATCAGTAGGAATATTTTCAATAACAAATTCTTCTTCGCAGGAAAATGTTCTTTCGATTTGATATGGTAACACCCTCTTTTGAGCTCCCACGCTGAGTTCGATTTTCTCTAAAGGTAATGTGAAATAGGCATAAGTCCCTTGTCTAATAAGAAATCCTTTTACTTTTGTAGTATATTTCAGCTCGACATTAGTATTTAAATCTTCCAGATTAATAAATTCGGGTCCAGCAGATAAAATTGAAGACTTATCACCTAACTGATTACTAAACCATATTTTTGTATTTTCTTCACTCTCATTTCTGAATTGAGATCTGTATTGGGAATCTTGTGAGCCAGAATAAGTAATTAAGTAGTCAATAGCATATTCATTGTCTGATATTGCCTTACAGATAGTCTTCTTACTTATCAGTTTAGAGGAATCATAAGCATATTCTGTAAACACAGGCTTCTTTTTTCCAATGATAATATTACAGGATTCTATTCCAGCATAGCCAAACGGCAACGAATCATTTCCTGGTAACAACAAAGTATTGTCCCACCAGACATTGATTTGGCTGATAAAATCCCTGAGAACAGTTTTATCCTGAATATTATGATATCTCAAATTCGAGTCCAATTGCAATACTGGATAGCAATCATCTATTCCGGCAGCTTTTGCTAAACCCAGAAATAATGCTACAATATCTCTCTGAGACCCATACTTTCTTTCCAGCACTTTTTTCTGAGGTTCTGGCTTAAATTCCTGGGTATATAAAAAAGACATCTTTGTAGTATAATTTCTCGCCAGGTAATCATAAATCGCAAAAACTTTCCCTCTTTCGTCATTAATGCCCATTGTAATTTCCCGGGATATTTCTGTTATCTGGTCAGTAATCTCAATGCCGGAATTAAATTCCTCAAAAATCTTACTGCTAAGATCAACCCAGTCTTTCTCGCTACTGTAGGCTATCGGACAGCCTGTATAAACATAATCAGGGCTGTCCATTTCGGAAGGTATCAACTCAGCATTTTTGATCGTAAATGTTTCTTTTATGAATCCCATCTCATTAGCCTTTTCAATCTCGAGATTATCCACTACTCTCAAAGGATCAATATACATATTTATTGTTTCTGGATATGTCACAGTAAATTTCTTTTCCAGATATGGATTTTCTTCCATCAAATGCTCAATACCGGACACGTAATCTTTTCTGTTGTTCTTTTCAGTATAATTCACAATAATGTAACTGCCGGGTTCAATTTCCGGATAGTTGATGATCTTTTCCCATTGGTTTACATATTCGGGTGATAACAATGTCCAATACACTTCTGAATCATGTAATGCTTCCTCCGGAATTTCTATTCTAACTCCTTCTGAATTGATTGTACAACAATCCCCAAACTCGATTTCCTCATAATCTGCACAATACTCAAACTTCACGTCTGAGTACCGTTTTTTACCCATATAAGTGAGGATTTTTTTAATGTAAAAAACACTGTAATCATAAGAATAATCTTCATTCACAGACAGGTTTATTTCAGTATAAATATTTATTGCCGAAGCATTGGGGTAATCATCAATTCCAATTTCATTATCAAGATATGCACTATAATCTGAAACCGCAAAAATCAGAGTAATGTGGATAAACAAAGCAAGAATTATTATTAATTTCTTCATCTTATTCTCCTAATTTTCTATAATTATATAGAGCTTTTCGTATGTAGCCAGATTGGCAATTTCATTTTTAAGATCAGGAAAATCTTCCTTCTCAAAATGAATTTCATTTATTGAAAAATTAGTTTTAAAAGACAAAGACCGACTGTCAGGTTTCTCATGTTTAAAGGTAAAGTTAAACCCTTTTTTATCTAAATCATTTATTTCCGGAATGGATACTTCAGAAATCTCATCAGGGAATTTGATTGTTTCTATAATGTCTAAGCTGTAGGTATTATCCAGCTTAAAAGGATATTTTCTCTCTGATATATTGAAAGCATACAAATGATAATCATAAAAGGGAAACAACGCTAACCTGGAAGCTTCAAGCCTGATGAATTTTAAATCATCACTTTCAGAAATGTAATTATCTACCTTGAACTCAAAAGATAAACTTATATATTCATCTTTATTATTTGGATCGGAAATCGTATAGTCAATTAGATTTGAGAATGGATGTATTCTGGAAATTATTGCTTCAATAATTTCCTGTTTCTTCTGAGGATTCATATTCATTAAACTGCTGCGGATATATCCATCTGGCAGACCAGTATAATTCATTATCACTGAGCAGTCAGCATCATTGTTCTCATCTACAACAATGTCTATCATTACCTCAATGTTATTATCCTCTGCCGGAGAAACCGGAACGATCCTAAGCTCTGCTCCATGTTCTGAAGCAATAATGTAAGTATAATCCTCAAGATACTTGGGAAAAAGCTCTTTAGTATTTTCATTGGTGGGGTCATAAAATAATTCCGGTTCTCCACTTTCATCATAGCTCACTGCAACTGCATGATTAAACCACATTACTGGGGCAGCAGCATTTAATTTATATCCACTTGAAATCAATATCGGATCAGAGCTAATTCCTGCGATTCGTAACATTGCCACCAGTAAGGCAGCTTTATCCCTGCAAACTCCTCCCAGAGTTGAAAATGTGTATGATACATCATGCGGCTCATAACCAGGCTTGTAAGTTTCTTTATCAACACCAAGATATCGAACTTTTCGAGCAACCCAGTAAAATATTTTTTCCGCCTTCTCCTGCCTTGAAGTACAACCTTCGATCAATTCGTTTACTTTATTTTCCATTGCATCATTTATATCAAGATGAGGTGCAACGAGACTGTAATACCATTTCGAGATACTTTCCCAACTATTCATCGTGGTCAGCATTATATAATAACCAAATTCATTAATGTTTTCCATAGAAGGCTCATAGAGAACTTCCGGGGCTACGGAAACATTAAATTCATAAATATTTTTGCCAGCTTCTAAGCTTTCTGAAAAATCAACATAGCCTTCCTTACTGTTTATATGGTGAATATTTAACTTAATACTTTCGGGAATGCTCAATTTGTAATATCTTTTCAGTACTGGATAATAATTCTCTACTGATATTTGGTCTGAGAAGTTATCCTCTATTCTTGTATTATGCACAGTTGTAATTGATTCATACCTGATTATATCACCAACTTCAATATCTGGTAGATCACCCTTTAGAATTCTACCTGTTTCAGAATATATATTTGAAAATTTGGAAAAAGCATTACCGGTTTCGTTCAATATCTCATAAGGCTCAAATTCAATGATTGTCCCGTCTTGTTTAATTACCTGCATCGTTTTCACATATACAGTATCATACATAGTGTTATAAAAAAACCACAAGCTGAAGTTTTGTCTCCCCTTTTCATTAAGAACTTTTGTGAAAGTCTCATCGAGATATGTTCCCCTGCATTTTTCATCCAATTCAATCTTTTTATTATTTATCCCAATTTGACCTGAATTTGGATAGTCTTCCGTAGAAACAGCACTCAATAGATCAACTGCTTTTTCAAAACCGATTTCTTCGCCTGTTAAAATACAAGAAACTACAATTATTAAAATCATTATTATTGCTCTTTTCATTGTTTCTCCTTTTTTAAATGATCACATTCTTAATATGATATGCAACATATTAGCGTCAAGTAAAATAATTTAAGTAGATTACATAAAAACTGATCAACTGAATACTCTTGAACCAGTATTTATCCCACCCAGTAATTACATAAACATTCATCTTTTGTATCCCTCCTTCGACCCATTTAAATTCAAGATTACTCCATTTTCAGTTAACAATCGTTAGCTCAATAAACTGGCTGAAGGTTATTTTGAGGACTGAGTAAAGATTCTGGTGGATATTTGGCTGATAATTCAAATATGATCTTTATCAGGTTTATACCAGTAATTTATTAAATGGAAATAGAAGGGAATGTATCCTGCGAACCAGTGAACTGCAAAAACGAAATGAAGAACTTGAGCATTTTCATGAGTTATTCATTGGCAGAGAAAAACGGGTGAAGGAATTACGCGATCAGGTTATGGAACTGGAAAAGGGACTTTCTAAATATCGGATAAAGGGATCATCTTAGCTGATAAGTTTTGATTTTGCGATTTAAGGTTGAATATGAAATTCCTAATTTTTTGGCTGTGTGAGTGAGATTATTTCCTGTTTGATCAAGTGTGTTTATGATCATTTGCTTTTCCATTTCTTCTATGGTACTTTCAGAATAGCATAATTGATCATTGCATATCGCTGGTGTTTGGGTGAGATTAAAGGATTCGATACCGAGTGTATCCGTTTTTATCATGATCATAGCTCTCTCAACCATATTCCTCAATTCCCGCACATTCCCGGGAAAATGGTATTCCCGTAGCCTTTCTATCAATTCCTTAGTTATCCGGGGAACAGTTTTTTTCAGGATTTCAGCAAAATTTGAAACAAAAAAATGAGTTAAGGGCTCAATATCCGCCCGACGTTCCCGCAAAGGAGGGATATGGATCTGAATGGTATTTATTCTGTAAAACAGATCTACCCGGAACACATTTTCTCCGATTAATTTACTGATATCTTTATTAGTTGCTGCAATCAGCCTGAAATTTACTTTTATTGATTTATTTGTCCCTATTGGCTTCACTATTTTGGTTTCCAATACCCTCAGCAGTTTAGCCTGCAAAGGTAAAGGCATATCCCCAATTTCATCTAAAAATAAAGTTCCGCTGCTGGCGTCTTCCAGATAACCGACTTTATCTGAAGAAGCACCTGTAAATGCTCCTTTTTTATGACCAAAGAATTCACTTTCACTTAGATTTTCCGGAATGGAACTACAATTTACCGGGATAAAGATATTATCATTACGACGGGAGGCAAAATGAATTATATGGGCTATGATCTCCTTTCCTGTCCCGCTTTCTCCAGTGATCAGCACATTAGTGTCACAATGTTCTGCTGCCATCAGTGCCAGCTTGTGAACCTCCTTGATCGCATGACTATTACCAATGAAATTCATATTTATCTGATTCTTCAGTGATTCTGATATCAATGAGCTTTTTCGCTCTGTTTTCACAAGTTTGCTGATCGTGGCATCATACTTTTTTTGCAGATTTGAGATCTTTTCAATCACTTCGGAATTCAATCTTGTGTCTTTTAATTGAGAATATTTCTCAAAATTTTCCAGTGATTCCTGGAATTTGCCTTGAGTTTTATAGATATTGCCTAATAGCTGATAGTTCTCCTCTACTTCCAGATTCTGGTGATTTTTCTCAGCTTCCTTAAGGCTTTTAATAACAAAGTTCAATGCTTCATCATATTTCTTCATTTTAAAATTCACTGTGCCGATATGTTTAAGTATCACACAATGATTTTTATATATCTTTGCCTTTTCAAGGAGCTGAAGAGCTTCCTGATAATTTACGAGTGCCTTTTCATATTCTCCCTTATCTTCATATACACCACCAATATTATTTTTTACTACTGCCAGTACATTAATTCCACCTTGCTCTTTTACCAGTGGCAAGGCTTCTTGATAATATTCCAAAGCTATATCCGGATCTTCATTACTATATGATACTCCCAGATTAATAAGTTCTCTACTGATTGATTCGGGACCATTTATTTCACGCGCTTTCTGGAGGGAGAGTTTTAAATATTCTCTTGATTTATCCACTTGATTCAGCGAAGCATAAATAATCCCAATCTGTTCCAGCAAGCTGGGAGTTCGCTTAAGAAAAAAAGGGGTTACCTGATCATCATTTTCCTTGAGATGCTGTTCCATATATTTTTTAGCATTAAAGAGATACTCAAGACTCCGATCATATTTCCCTAAATGTCGATAGATCATTCCCAGGTTGTGATAAGCATAAAATTTCCCCTCACTGTCATCAAGTCTGGTATAAAGTTCAAGTGCTTTTGAAGAATGATATTCTGATTTTACAAAGTTTGGTAGAAAGGTGTATATGCGGCCCAGATAATCGTGATTTCGGGCAGCAGCCAGCATATTTTCGTCACCGGTAAGTAATTTATTTAATTCCTCCGCATAAGGTATAGATTCAAAGACTGTTTTTGATTTACTGTAAGCATTAATTAGATTTCTTAGTGCGGTGATCAATTGATTTTTATCACCGTTTTCTCTGACTATGTGCAATTCATCTATTAGACGAATCAGATCCTCTTGTGACGCCATTTTCTCCCCCAATCAGACTATTTCAATAATAAAATCTTTCCCTTGTAGTCAATATCACTGCTTTGAAGGCGATAATAATATACTCCGCTGCTTGCCAGAGTATTATCGACTGATATCCCTGTCCATGAGAAATTATGATCTCCTGCTGCTAAATTCTGATTTATCAGCGTATTCACTAATTCTCCCCGGATATTATATATGTGTAGAGCAACTTCGGCTTGCTCAGTCAATTGAAAGCTGAAATTTATCTGGGGATTAAAGGGATTGGGCCAGGCTCTTAAATTCCTAAGACTGAGCACATCTTCATCATTAGAATCCACTGGCTGCATAATGATCTCCAGATATACATCTGCATCTGCTATTTCAAATTCACCAGTATCTCCCATATACCAGGCGTGACTGACCATATAATTATAAATGCCATTCATTAACTCTATGCTGAAACTGCCATCTCCCATTGTGTAAACATATTGCGTGTCTCCGCCAGATACTGGCATGAGCACTATCTCAGCATTGACAACCGGTTCACTCTGTTCATTGAGCACAAAACCATAAAAAACACCGCCCGGTTCGCCACCACCTCCCTGCAGAACTATCTCCAAATAGACATTATCATCATTAATAGTAACTTCATCGGAATATATTTCATAACCTAAAGCTGTAACGGTATAGCTATAAGTTCCATTTGCCAGGGCGAATAAAAAAGCTCCACTTTCATCAGTAGTAAAGAACCAGGGAATTGTGGAATTGGGATTTTCCACGATAAAAGCTGCATTAGCAACAGGTTCTCCCTCAGTATTAAGTACTAAACCAGAAAAATCTCCATCAGGATACCCATAATAGAAATCAATACCACTGACATTTCCATTCACAGTTACTTCCTGCATCTCTGGTGCCAGAAATTCACCGTTAAGATCCAATGCACTATACACTCCCACTGTGCAGGGTACATCTGGAATATCCTCTGGTACGAATATCTGATAGTTTCCCAGAAGTCCTGTAAGATCGCTGAGCAGGTAATGATCAGAAGAAATAAATTCCAGTAATGCTTCCAGACTGAAATTCTCAAATAAATCTATCAGGTATTCTGCACTGCCATTATAAATAGTAAAGACCACTCCCCCCATCACCGGCAGGTCTATCCATCCGCTTTCCTGAGTTACTGTACCTGCTATACTGAAATCAGTATCAAGCTGTTCAAACTGGATTTCTACGGCATCAGACACATCTTCGTCTGTGAGTGTAACCACCAAAGTAGTTCCTTCAGGAAGCTGAATAAAATTATTAAACCCTCCCGCAAAAGTGCCATCTAAACCGGTACTGTCTAAAAGCCCTCCATCTTCAAAAAGCGCATAGTTTCCTGAAAACAGGGGGATTTGCTGTCCTAAAATTTCTATAGACAGATCAAAGTCTGCTGAATTACCTTCATTCTCAAATTCAAATTCCAGATATAAACTATCTGAAACAGCTACTGTTAAGGATTCCTGACCATTTATTGTGAAATTATGTACTGCAGATAATGGGGAAAAAAACAATACTAATACAAAACTAACTAAAATATACTTCATAATTTACCTCTTAGAATTTAACTCTGCAATTTTTATATTCTCATTAAGATATGTCAAGTTTCCTGCTATAAGGATTTTCCTTTACAAAAAGCTGCACCTCAAAATTATTAATCTATTGGATACAATAAGGGGAGTATTATGAAAACTGCAATTATTTATTTTTCTTTAACTGGTTTCACGAAATCTATTGCTGAAACCATGGCGAAAGTGCTTGATGCTGATCTTATCCCTCTGTTAACAGAGGATGCACAGAGCAAAGATTCTAAATTTATCTCTATTTTGAAGGGTGGTTCACAGGTTATGGGCAAAAAGAAACCTAAACTGATAGAATATAATTTCAATCCAGCGGATTATGATCTGGTGATCATTGGTACACCCGTCTGGGCATGGTCATTTGTCCCAGCCTTACGAACTTTTTTTGGTGAACATGACCTTGCTGGTAAAAAGGTTGCTGTCTATGCCACTCATCAGGGAGGACCGGGCAAAACCCTCAAAAATATGATAGCTGAAATGCCTGAAGCATCTATAGTGGGTGAACGTGATTTCTTGAATGAAAAAGGTAAAGAATCCCGCTCTCTTTCAAATGCCCGGCTCTGGGCAGCAGAATTGATCAAGAAAACCAATTTGCCAATTTGAGCTGATCATAAATATTTATATCCATTGAATATAATAAAAGTTAGCCAGGGATGCTAATGTAATTCCGCCGGGTTGGCATCATTTAAAGAAGTTTATTTAAGTAAGACCACTTTTTGAAATAGTGAATACGATCCTGTGGACAAGTGTATAAAATAGCAGCCACTACCGAACCCTTTAGCATTCCAGACAAGACTATGTTTGCCGGCTTCCATTTCTTCATCAATCAGTTCTGCCACTTTTTGTCCCTTAATATTATAAACCGTCAATTTTACTTTTCCAGCATCCTCAAGTTCAAATTCAATATTAGTTTCGGGATTAAAAGGATTAGGGTAACTGGCAAAAGAAATTTCAGAAGGCATGATTCCATTTTCATCATTATCGACCAGATGATGAAGGTAAAATGCCCCAATATCGGAGATTGTATCATCAGGATCATTATAGATGGGATCAGGATTTCCAGCATCTATGCAGGGCGATTCTCTGGTTAGATGAAAATCTAATAACTGCGGATCAACAAATTCAGGTGATATAAACAGATTATAATTGAGATCACAGGGATCACTATTTTCGTTCTCATATTCTATTACTTCAAACCAGTCGGGAACATTACCACCGTAGTTTATCACATTATTGTAAAATAGGTTATGATCTAAATTAGAAGTTAGGGGATAGGAATAAAGGGCATATTCATTACCATAAAAAGCATTGTTCGTGACCAAAAATTGGGTTGAAGTGAAGATACGAATTCCATAAATTAGATTGATAAAGGTATTATTATAAATCTCGGGAGTATTATTATCGCCAAAACCCCAGACTCCGGTAGTGCCGCCTCCGCAAAACACGTTATGATGTATGAGCGGATAACTTGCATCAAGTATGATACTTACAGGATTGTCGATAAATAAATTACCCGATATATCGGCAGTTGTGCCATAACACCTGATTGCTTTTCTTTGTGCTTTTCTGAAAGTATTTCCAGTGATAAGAGGAGGGCCATAAGTTCTAAGAAAAATATCTTCCTGGTTATCATAAAAGTAATTATTACTAACTGTACAGGGGGAATTATCATGGATATCCATACCAAGATCATAGTTACTTGTAATATAATTCCCTTCAATCACAGGTGCTGCTTCCATGATTTCAATTCCGCAAAAATTATCAGAAATCCTCGAATTCGTGATATGTAAAGCAGTATAATGCAAATAAATCCCTATTTCTGCATATTCCACTATTACATGATTAAATACGCTGTTGTCTGCTTCGCTGGTTATAAAGTTTATTGATGCCCAGTCTCCTTCAAAAGGTCGCCGGTTGCCTGATGTGAACCTGATACTGTCTGTTTCTGTACCTTCAGCAATCAAAGTTCCAATTACTGTCAAAGTATATTGCCCCATAAACCTGATCAGGGTTCCTGGTTCTATCGTGAGAGTAGTATTATGATTGATGGAGGCATCTTCCACCAGGCAGTAGCAATATTCAGATGTCCAAAGACCAGAAAGATCACCGCTAACTTGTATTTGGGGCATTACTATGATGTAGTTTTCTTCCTGACAAGTATCAGAACCAGAAGGTCCTGATACGGTAAGAGATACATTATACTCGCCATTTTCTTCATATATGTGAACAGGATTTTCTGCATTACTGGTATTTCCATCCCCAAAATTCCAGAGATAGGTATCAATATAGCCAGTGGATTCTGAGCGGAAACTAACACACAGGTCTGCTTGACCGAAGTATATGTCTGAGGTGAAAGCAGCGACAGGGATTGCTGGAGCTTGCGGCAGGTAATAAGCTCCTAAATCAGCAATCGTGCCATCGGGATCATAGTATTCATAACTGTTTAGACCGGCGTCGATAGCTGGTGAATTAATAGTCAGTGTGTAATAATCAAGCTCAGGATCTTCAAATAATGGATTTGTAAATAAATTTTGATATATATCACATGGAGTACCATTATTATTATACATGCAGATGATCCCCAGATCAACCATTTCGCTCCCGGTTAAATTGATGCTGTTTTCCCAGAATAGATTATTGCTGAAGCAGTAATCTTCCGGCAAATGCAGATTCATTGCTGTGTAATTATCATAGAAAATATTATTTATTATATCAATAGGCTCAGTTTCATCATCCAAATATAATCCTGTTTTGCAATTTACGATGGTGTTATTGATCAATTCAGTTTGTTGAGCAGAATCATAAGCTACACCTCCATAACTGTCTGTGATCAGATTTCTGCTAATTATGGATTCCATCTGATATCTGCAGATAATACCATAGCCTCCGGCACCATGAATAACATTATTTCTGATTATTGCATCAGTGCTGCAACAGTATATTCCCCAACTTTCTGATGCTAGAACAGTGTTATCTTCGACCAGGCAGCTATCAGCGCTGCTACACCATACACCAGCAAATGACATATTGGTGAACACATTTCTGCGTATGACTAATAGTGCTGATGCTTCCTCAGCATAAACACCTTTATGGTAGTCATCCATGTGATTATACTGGATCAAAGGTGAAGACCTTACAACTTCAATAGCAACTAAGCCTATACGAAAAGTATTATTGGAAATCAGGATATTTGCATTTTCCCGGCAGCTAATGGGTACAGAAGCGTATTCAAGAATACAATATGAAATTATACTAGCTGAAGACTGTGATTCCTCGAAGGATATCCGGTTCCAGTTATCGGATTGAGTATTAGACCTGTCATAAGTAAAGAGTATGGAATCTGCATTCGTTCCGGCAGCAATAAGGATACCTGTTACTGTAAATGTATAATGTGCCATGAACATCACTGTTGTTCCCGGTTCGATCAGAAGAGTGTTGCCTGTATTTACGTAAATATGACCCACTACCTGATAAGTATTGCCACTCTGCCAGATTCCGCTTTGATCACCTTCGGCATCAATGATATCTGAACGTGCGATATGGGAAAAGATTATAATTATCAGTATAAAAAAAATCCTTAATCGCATATTGTCTCCTCTGCTTATTTTGTTCCAAACCAATTCTCTAAATTTATATTATTGCTGTCAAATAAAATATTACACTTAATTAAAAGCTTACGAAGATTTGTTTTACAAAAATATCAGTTGACCTGCAGGATGTTAATTTAATGAAACCAGTACTGAAAACCTGATACCTGAAGTACAACTATTGTAATAAAAATATTTCCTAACTGAATTTCAAGTTACACCAACCCACTGGGAACCCACAGGGAAGCCCCTGGGAGTAGGACAGATGGGGAATTTACTATCTATCTTCTTATATAATAATAAGTAACGTGAAAATATGTAAATATAACCTGCAGGTAGATGAGGAACCGTACTTACGAGATAGAAAAAAGAAATAATCAGATGGAACGATCTCTTTGAAACGGAGAAATTAGGAAAGCATTGGCATTAATCTGCCACAACTCAACCCGGCATGACATTTTTATGTTATGCCGGGTTGAGTTGTGAATCCTGGAAGACACGTTATTGTCAGAAATGAGTGTGTATAAAGGCTGTTTTGGCATCAAAAATCCTATAATTAATGCTGATAAAACTGATTTTGTCAGTTCAAATGGTATCAATGATCGGTGTTAAGTAAACAGTATTTTTTGTACTATTCCAAAATAAACGATACAATTTTGGAATAGGGTTGGGAGAGCATCTGAACAGACAAATAGTAAGATAAGTGGGACTTGCACCACGGGCGGTACTCAGGAAGTCCATTCTTCGCCAAGGCTACGGCACGGTCTGCGAGGGGCAAGAACAACGTGCAGTTTTCAGTGGAAATCCATATTTCACGCCTCAGCTCAGCATTTTTTTCCAGGGATTGGTTGATAGTGGTCGTTATCTGTGCCCCACCTGGAAATACCTGGCGGTGCACATCTAACTTAGCGGGAGAAATTGCTTGACTCTTTTGGTTGGGATTGGGGTAATAATATCAAATATTTCTGAACGAGGCGATTATGAAAAGAATTGTGATTTTATTTCTAATTTTACTGATGGTCAATAGTATATTGGGCCAGGTTAATGGTGTACGGGAGGATCTGGCAGAGGGCAGGATGAAGGTGCGATGCTGGGGTACTCATGCTGAGCGTGGTTATGCTCAGGGTTATCTGCTGGCAGAAGAGAGCGTGCAATTATTTGAAGATTATGTGATAGGGTATATGTATAATGGCAGCAACTATATGTATGAAATGAGCCGGACATTGTTTTTGGCAAACTGGGAAATAGATGCTGAATACCTGGAGGAATTTGCTGCTGCCCTGGAAGGGATTTCAGATGCCGGTGAGAGTATTTATATTACTGCTTTGGGCAGGGAAATAGATGAATATGATATTGCCATGGTGAATGCCGTTGTAGATGTATTGGCATACTCAAGGTCAAGGGGATTGGGGCTAGAAATGTGCGAGCCCTTTGGCTGTGCAACTTTATCAAGTTGGGGAGAATCAACTGAGGATGATCCGCTGCTATCGGGAGATTTGATCGTGACGCGTCATCTGGACTGGAATGGGGCTGGGATACTGGATAACTATCCTCTGCTGCTGGTGTGCGTGCCGGATGAGGAAGATGAGCAACCCTATATTACTTTTACCTATCCGCTTTTTGTAACAGGGCTTTCTGCTACAAATGCCAGTGGACTCACCTGTTTTATGGATGTGGGCAGCGATAATACTATCGTTAATGCGGGACCATATAAACCAGTGCTTCTCACAATGCGTAAGGCAATTGAGATGCTTGATTATGATGGCAGCGGGGTGTGTGATCAGCAGGATATGGTAAATGCTTTGAGCGGTTCAAATAGTGTCACAGGTGCTATCATCACATGCGTGCAGGGAAATGGTGAGCCACCAGTGATAATTGAGCAGAATAATGTAGGGACAGCAGTGCGGACTCAGGCTGATAATAGTCTGAACCCAGCAATAATTGGAGATAATCTGGTGGCTACTAATCATTTCAGAGTTTTGTATCCCCCGCAGTATTGCAATCGCTATGCGAATCTGGCAGCAGAGATAGAGGGTGACAGTGATTTCACAGCAGAAAGGCAATGGCAGGTGCTGGCAGATGAGGCGGGTCAAGGGACCTGGACGCGAATGACGATCCAGATATGTCCGGCAAAAGGAGAATGTAAATGGACTTCAACGCAGAATAATACGCCGGCATATAATACAAATCCTACTATAGTAGATATTCAGGCAGAATTGCAAGGCTGGGTCAATGAGCCTTGGTATGCACCACGAACAGCTCCCGTCTTTTTATTCCTGGAAGACGGTATCAGCGAAGGAGAACCTGAGATTTTAACTGAATTTGCTGGCTACAGAGCAGACTTGGGAACAAATACCTGTTGGGATATCACGTTTTTAGCTGATCCTCAATTTGTTATTGATGAATATATTGAGCTTACAGATATGTATAATATTAATGAATTGCCAACAGTCTTGATCAGAGGATATCATGCCTGGACTGGTGGATTAGATAATTACTCACGGGCATTGTATAATAAGATTCTAGAGTCATCTCCTGTTAAGATGAAGATAATCGATCTGGATACTGAAAATAATGTGCTGCATTACACAACAGAAAATATTGTGGGAGTAGCTTTTGGTGAATATCATATTGCCTATACTATTTGGGAAGATAGTGAGGAAGCCGGTATTGATAATCTGGCATTGAACTGGCAATGGGAGGATGAAGAACTGATGCTTCCTGAAGCGGGAGAGACAGAACTTTATGAACTGGAATTGGATGTGCCGGCAGGAGATTGGGAAGACAGAGAATTGGGAATTTACCTGGTAAACGAAGCATCAGGACAGATAATCCAATCAGCCAGTACAGCAGATGAATATATAAATCCTGTGCAGGTGAGTTATAATGGTCTTCGTGATGAAGAGATACATATTGGGGAGTCAGACTGCATTTTTGATACTTTGACGATATTTAATACTTCTGAAGAGGAAAGCGTTTGTGAATTGGAATATGATCTATCGAGTTTAGATGAAAATGTGAACGTAACCGCAGAGATTACACGGGCAAACGGGGAGGAAATCTCCATGAGTGCAGAAGATGTGGGTGAGTTTTCACTTCTGCCTGGAGAATATCTTTACCTGGTGACTTCATTTACGGGATTATATGATACTTACTGGGAGTTTTGTTTATTAATCAACAGTGAAGAAGGGCTGTATGGATTTGATATACCATTCACCATTAGCCGCATGACTGATAATGATGAAGGTGAAGTGAGTACGGCTATTAGTGAAATATATAATTATCCTAATCCATTTAATCCCAGTACGCAGATAGCATATAATACTGGGGATTATGGTAAATGTGATCTGATTATCTATAATATCCGGGGTGAAGAAGTGCAGCGTGTGGATGGATTGCAAGGCAAAGGAATATACAATTGGGATGCTAAGGATTTTAGCTCAGGAGTCTATTTCTATAAATTATCTGGAGCGTTGGACAGTCGGATAGGTAAAATGGTGCTGATGAAATAGTGAGATGTGAATCGTGAATAGTGAGTCGAGAACTTGACTGATTTGTAGAATTTGCGGAAGGGCAGAGAAGCTGAGTACCTGTCAAGTTTGCGATTCACGATTCACGACTCACAATTCACGGTGAAGATATATTGACAGATATGGGCGGATTACTGTAAAAAGGAAGTGAAAATAATTAGAAAAAAAAATAGGAGGCAGTTTGAGAACTAAGTTATTATTTTTTTTAATATTTATCCCGTTAGTTTTGCATTGCCAGGTAATTGATGAAGGATTTGAGAGTGGCGATTTCTCTGCTTATAACTGGGTATTGAGTGGTGATACGGAATGGTTTGTAACAGGCAGTTATCCCTTTGAAGGTGATTATTGTGCACAGGGTGGTAATGTGGCAGACGATCAGGAAACAGCAATTGAGATCGAACTGGAATTTGCTCAAGACGGCATTCTGGCATTTGCCTGGAAAGTCAGTAGTGAAGCCAATTACGATTTTCTGCAGTTTTATCTTGATAATGAACTTCTTTCACAGATTTCAGGGACAGTTGCCTGGACACAAGTGGGATATGAACTGGAAGCTGGAGTGCACTCGCTTCGCTGGAATTATCATAAAGATTACAGTGTTTCGGAAGGTTCAGATATTGGCTGGATAGACGATGTTTTCTTTTTTATCCAGGAAGAGCAGTTTGCTTATGATATGGAACTGGTCAGTATGACCGGGGAAAATTATTTAACTGGTGGTGAGGAATATCTTTATGAGGTGACTGTTCGCAATAATGGAGAATTCAATGCCACTGGCTATACCGTAAGTCTGGTGGATGCTGATGATAATGAATTTGCCTCGGAAACTATTTACTGGATGCTCCCTCCTGGTGATGAACGGTTAGTGGAACTTACGATAGCACCGGAAGAAAATGCTGCTGATACATTGATAGGACTATATGGAAAGGTAACCGTAGGAACTGACGATAATCCAGCTAATAATTACAGTATAGAACACGATATACACATCACCGGAGCCCAAAATCATTTTGCGCAGATAGGTGATTCTGAGAATTTGACAAGCCAATTACCAGTGAATTTAGTGCGCAATACCAGTATCTGTGAAATGCTGTATTATGCCGATGAAATGGATACTACTGGTGTGGTGAGTAGTATAGATATTTTTAATAATTTCGTAAGTGACGTATCAGATATAAGCATCAGGATCTGGCTGGGTGAAACTGAGCAGAATAGTTTATTAGATGGATGGATAAGTGCTGATAGTTTGCAGCTTGTCTATGATGAAATTTTTGACTTTCCTGGTGGAGAGAATATTTTGAATATCCAATTAGACAGCTTGTATGAACATCAGGGAACCAATCTGGTAATGATGATCGAAAAGGAATATGAAGAAAATATTAACAGCTGGCAGTCAAATTTCTATTACAGTGAAGTACCGGGGATAGAAGCCGGCAGAACACGGTTCAATTATAGTGATCAATATTCTTTTGACCCCTGTAATATGCAGGATGGAATTCTGTGTGACTGGGTGCCAAATACAGTATTTACCATTTCTCCAGTACCTTATGGCCATTTGAGTGGTTATGTATATGATGAAATGGGAATGGCGTTAAGCGGAGCGATGGTCAGCGTTGATGAACTTAGCTGGAGTACAGAAAGTGATTCATCCGGCTATTTTATGATTGAAAGAATTAATAACGGGACACATTTATTTACAGTTGAATTGGATGGCTACGATGCTTATTCAGAAGAAATAGAGATCAATTCCGGTGAATTGCTGGAAGTAGAAGTTTACCTTCTACCTGAGAGTGATATTGATGTAGCTGAGATAGCAGGGATACAGGCATCTATCAACAGAATATATCCCAATCCTTTTAATCCTGGGAACAGGGGAGATGTGAAGATAGAGCTGAATATAGCATCAGAAGAATTACCTGCCCGACTGGATATTTATGATATCCGGGGTAGAAAGGTATCCAGCCGGATAATCTATCATAGTGGCAAAGTTAGCTGGGATGGCAGATCAGGAGATGATATATCCGCTTCAGGGATGTATTTATTTAAATTGATATCAAATTCAGGACAGTCGGATACAGCCCGTCTGTTATTGATAAAATAGGGCAGGGGGTAAAAATGAAAAAGATAATACTGATAATATTTGCAATGACATTTACCCTGAGTCTTATGGGCTGGGTAACTGAAACTGGGACACTGGAAGACTTTTTATATGGTGACGATACTAACCTGGAATATGATAACTGGATGTCGCATGTGGTGGAACATGTAGCTGATCCTGGTTATAATCTATATGCACCATTTGACAGACAGTTGAACGGATTTGGCAGCTATACAGTTCCAAACACAAACCAGCTTGAAGCCTGGAGTGCCATCACGATCGCCATCACGCATCTTAATTACGGACAGGCAGATTTGCTGATCTCTGAAACAGGACTTCCTTTTACTCTGGTGGAATTTAATGATACAGTAAGCGGAAATACCTACTGGATCATTCGTGAAAACCTGAATATGATCTATGTGGATGATAATGGAACACCGGACTGGGATAGTGATGACGAGAGAGGCTCTTTTGATTATGGCTGGGGTGTATATATATTTAATCCTTTGGCATCTGTTCCAGTGGTTATAACTAATCCTCATATTGCTGATGATTTCTTCATTCTACCTGTATCATTGGAGTTATACAGAGAATCAGATGCCTATGCCTATATGGCGAGTGGAGTAGGACGAGAAACCCTTTATGATGAAAGTAATGGCTATTATTCAAACAGCTTTAGTCTCTGCGATCCTTCTCGGCAGGAAGATACCATGTTCAATAAGGTTTATCAGGCAAGCTGCGATTTTCTGCGTGAAACATTTAGTCACAGAGAACTAAGTATTCAGGTGCATTCTTATGACTGGAATCGTCATTTATGGTATCCGAACTGCCAGATTTCTGCTGGTTGGGGAAAAGGTGATCCGGGCATCCCGATCAGGGATTATTCGCTTTATGGTCTGGATATTATCAATCAGGGTAACCCGATCATGCTGGCAGCCAATGAAGTGGGTATTCACCCAGAAGTGCCATTGAATTCATACTATGGAGTTAATTGTAGTGATTATCCTTTTTATTATAGTAATGAAGATACTACTTTCGCTGTGAACAGATCTGTGGACTTAGTAGGATATCGCTATAACAGACAGATGGTCTATACAGCTGCGGGATTAAATGATCATCTTACTTACGAGCCGTTCTTTCATATCGAAATGGATGAATTACCCAATATTTATCCTCAGACCACGGCAAATTATTACTGGTTTTGGGGATATGATCCCATTACTCAGCGTTTTGATTATGACCATCTATATGATAATGCCCTGGCATATTATCACCACTGGGTCGAATCACTATCGGCAGTAATTCCAGCAGTGTTTGAATATGATGATGAAGAAATTCCTACATCGACAGAACCGCTGGAAATTGTGAGTGTGAATTATGACAGAGTGGAACTTACCTGGCAAAAAACTAATTGCTACGATTATGAAACTTATGAAATCCTCTATTCCCCTGAACCAATTGCTAATGGTAATTATGAGATCTGGGATAAAAACAATAACAGTAATTTCAATAATGCCGCTCCAACTTCTACGGTGGTTACCGGTCTTGATCAGAACTCTGAATACTTTTTCCAGATGCGGGTGCTGGATGCTAATGGCAATTATTCAGAGATGAGCAATGAAGTAAATTGTCTCACAGCACCTGCCAGGTTGCGTTATGAGAAGGCAGTAGGTAGAGATGGATATGTGAATTTCAGCTTTAATGCCTATCGTCAGGAAGATAATGCAGGTTTTCTGATTTACCGTAAAGCTGACTATGAAAATGAATATACCATGGTGGACAGCTGGATGACCAATCCGTACCTGGTCGCTTTAAATGGAATCGATAATTATACTTACAACTGGACAGATTCACTTACGACTAACTGGACAGAATATGCCTATATTGCAGCAAGTACAGACTCCCTTGGTAATGAATACTGGTACAATTATCCTGCCTATGTAACTCCCTTTGATATTTACACAATTCATTTCATGCATGAAGACAGTTTGCTTATAGATGATATCTGGTTTGGTGCCAGTCCCCAGGCGTCTAATGGCTGGGATCTTGATTATGATATTGAGCAGGATGAAACATCTTCTGGAGAATATGTATTTGCCGAATTTTATGAGGAAGACTGGGATAACCACAGCAGTATGACCAGGCAGATTGAAGGGGGGTATAATTTTGATACATCATTGAAGAGCTGGGTTTTTAGAGTGAAAAGTAATCAGCTTAATGATAATATCACTGTAGCAGCTCTTGGTCAGTTTATCAGAGATGGACGCAAACTATATCTGATTGACCAATCCTCTGGTCAAGTAGTCGATCTTCTTCAGAATGATTATATTTATGTAAATAATGGTGGTGCCTGGCGTCAATTCACCTTATACTGGGGTAATATCACGCCTTCCGTGGAATTTATAAATCCGGCAAATCATATTTATCAGGCAGGGGATATTGCTTCTTTCAGTTGGAATATCAACCGAAATTATCTGATAGATAATTTTGATGTATATATCGTAAGCCCCACAGAGACAATTCAGATCGGGGAATCCCTGCTGCCTTTCTTTAACCAGACGAACTGGACGGTACCTGATAATATGATCCTGGAAGATGCAAGGATCATGGTAGATCTGGAAATGATCGATGGTGACAGGCGTCAATATACATCCAGCTTCAAATTTGGCTGTGTGCCTTCCACTTATGCCATGGTAGTTCCATCCGGATTGCATCTGATATCAAATCCCTTCCTGGGAGCTAATAGTATTGATGATATTTTAGGTGAAGATGCTGATATATATACTCTGGAAAATAACGAGTATCAGCAGGATATAGCTTTCTTTTACGGTACGGGTTACTTTCTGGAAAGCGAGTTTGGAAATATGAGCGTAATCGCAGAAGATATCCAGGGTGGTAATGATCAGTTTACCATTCAAGCTGGCTGGAATATAGTACCTAATCCTTATTTATCAGGATTCCGTCGTGATGACCTTCGTATTGTAACTCCTAATCTGGAAATGACTTTTGCTGATGCTGTTCAGTATGATCTGATAGAAAGCGCCATTTATTCCTATGATAGAAGCTGGCATGAAGTCGATTATGTGTATCCTACTGAAGCTTTTTTGATGTATAGTAAGGTAGATAATATTGATGTGAAATTTATTCCTTATAATAACAATGAAAACAGTCTGATTACTGAGGATTATGATCTTAAGGTGCGATTGCTGGCAAACCAGGAGAATGGGGCAGAAGATGAACTTATTCTGGCTCTTAATCCAGCAGGTTCTTCAGGATATGATAAACTGTATGATCTTCCTGAACCATTTATGACTCCCGCTGATAACAATCTGAGCTTCTTCACGATCATAGATACTGCTGCTTCTGTATTAACAAATTTCAATCAAAATACAATTGCTGGCTATGATCTGCTGGAAGAAAGAGTGGACTGGGATTTCAGGATTGAGATGCAGCAGCTGGAAACTCTAATGTTTTCACTTACAGATAATGATTTACCCGAGGATGTTGTAGTTATCATTAATATTGATGGTATTGAGCATGATCTCAGCCGTGAAGGTGATTTTGAGTATGAACCTGGAGATAATATAGTAAATGGTATGATCAGTTTTGTACCTGTCTGGATGTCTGAGACAGAGGATAGCATAATACCTGTTCTCAGTGTGGTTAATTATCCTAATCCATTCTATTATGGCAATACACGTTCTGAGACAGTGAATGTTTCCTTCAATGTACCACAGGCAGATCAGGTGAAATTGTCTATATACAATATCAAGGGTCAAAAGGTAATTGATCTGGTGGATGATCATTATCAGCCGGGAAGGCATACGGTTAACTGGGATCTTAAGGATAACCGCGATCATGATATCGCCTCAGGAGTATATTTCAGCAGGATAGAAGCAGGCGGAAAAATGTCACATGCCAAGATGGTTATCATCAAGTAATATAAGAATTTGAGATAAAAAAAACGCCGGTCAATTGACCGGCGTTTTACTTATTTAATTAATTTTATTGTTGAACAGGGAATATATTAATTACATTATTCACATAGCGCAGGATCAAAGATGCATCATAAGCATCGATAATTTCATTGCCATCTACATTTGCAACTGTGATCTGCTCAATATCCCAACCGCTGATAAGTACCACAATATATTGTAATACAAGAGATGCATCATACGCTTCCACCTCGCCATTGCCATCGACATCACCATAATTTATCGGCTGTTCAAAATCATGATACCCCAGATAACTGAATGTATCTTCCGGGTATTGAGTCCAGGCAGTTGTATCAAAGGCAGTACTGGCATAAGCGATATTGCTGTTACGCACCAGAGTCATATTTTTTCCCCAGTCTTCAGAAGAGTCTGGAATTCCCACCAAATCCACCATTACACCATTATTAAAAAGGGCAACGGCATCATTGCCATTAAACGTCATGCTAAAACTGCTCGTTTCCATATCAACAAAGTCTTCACCAGTGAGATCATTAATGCCATTATTTTCATAAATTATCACATATACATCCCAGGGCGCAACTGTGCCACTCAATACCAGTTCATTGCCAAAATCTCCCCCGCCATTGGTTTGTTTACGCAAAGTCCAGCCAGCCAGATCCAGGATTTCTGGAGAGCCATTAAAGATTTCCAGAGCTTTGTGATAATAACTACCTTCCACATATTCAGAAATAAGCACAAAATCTTCACCAGAATTTTGATTCATAATACTGAAATCTGCATCACTCTCATCGGTTACAGTACCGTCTGGTGTACCTACCCGGATCCTGTATTGCTCGCCAACGGGAATATTTTCACTTATTGTCCATAAATAAGAGCCGTCATTAGCTTCATCTTCCGCAATGGTAAGTTCCTGACCTGCCAGCACTATTTCCAAAGTAACGGATTCATAGTATGCCAAAGAAGACCAGCTGATCTCGTATTGATTGCCAATAAACCAGATTTCACTACCATTAGGTGCAATCAGAGTGATCTCTGCCTGTCCTCCCTGATAATACCAGATCCGCTCAATAAGGGTATCATCAATAACAAAAGGATTAGGCTTATTTTCCTGATAGGCAGATATCGCCCAGGTACGTGCAATTTCGTCATCATCAGCTGGGTCTTCCAGATGCCAGCTATATAGATCATTCATCTGGTCATTAATAAAAGTATCATCAATATCATCATAATACATGGTAT
>Ga0075121_1000159_pt1 | contig 46201 bp, 32 predicted proteins | sample AntAceMetag02UKG_FD_69793 | JGI IMG/M metagenome (GOLD analysis project Ga0075121, IMG submission 69793) | Saline lake microbial communities from Ace Lake, Antarctica - Antarctic Ace Lake Metagenome 02UKG | ecosystem: Environmental > Aquatic > Non-marine Saline and Alkaline > Saline | place... | reverse complement strand
GCCCCCACCCGAAGCCCGCTACACGCGGGCAGAAGAGCGCGGCAGGACGCCGCGAAGAACCCCGCCGATCTTCACGCGGGCCGCTCTGCCTGCCGAAGGCGGGCACAGGTCCGCGTGGGTGGCCGAGGGAGTTTCGACCGAGGCAGAGGCGAGCGAGCGAAGGCGAGCGAGTTCCACCCGAGTCCAGCCGTGGATCCCGACCACGAAGTGTGTCGGGATGACGGCGGCGAGGTGCCCAGCCCCGTGCGCAGGCCGTGGCCCAGCCGCGTGAGCGGCGGGGCCGTGGCCGAAGCCGGGGCGGTGTCCCCGAGTGGCGCAACGCGCCGCGAGGGGGGCGGAGGCGATGGCGTGTGGAAGGAGCGCGGGCATCGCGTATCCCGAGCGACGCGAAGCGGAGCGAGGATCTAGCGTAGCGGCGCGGCAGCGCCGCGCCTAAGGGGGGAGGGGATCGGCCTAAGGGGGGCAAGGCCGCGCAGTGGGTGCAAAGGGAGGCGGCCTAAGAGGTGCAAGGGATGGCCGCGCAGTGGGTGCTTGATCTAGCCTGCTACTGTTGGAAGTAGGTTCGGATTCTGTCCAGGAAGCGCGAGTTCTTAAGAGTTCAATCTGGTAGTCCCGACACTCGCCGCCAGGCGATGGGATCGGGATTGGGAGCTAGATGTCGCTGGTTCGAACAGATGAAAGAAGAGCCCAAGCCTATAGCGAAGGGCGAACGTGAATTCTATAGCGTCACACAAGGTGTGACGAACGCGAGAGTGAAGCGAACAGAGTGCCAATCCAGTCGCCCCTACCATTTTTCCGACCGCGGGATTTTGATCCACCGTTTCCAGGGTTCTGCATATTCCACGCGCAGGTGCGGACTTTTAGGCCGCTAAAATGGCAATCTGGGCTTCTTTTTCGCGCGGATAGGCAATCTCACTCATTCATAGCGCAAGGCTTCGATCGGCTGTAGCAGGGAGGCCTGCCGGGCGGGCCAGAGGCCGAACACCACGCCGACACATGCGGAAAACGACAGGGCCAGCATCAAGGCCCCGGGCTGAACGGCCACCGCCCAGCCGGCAAAATGCCCCATCGCCAGGGAAAAGCCACCGCCCAAAGCCGTACCCAAAACACCGCCACAGACACTGACCACAACCGCCTCCACCAGGAACTGCGTCAGGATGTCGCTCCGGCGGGCGCCAATGGCCTTGCGAATGCCGATTTCGCGCGTTCGCTCCGTTACACTCACCAACATGATATTCATGATCCCAATCCCACCCACCAGCAGGGAGATCCCGCCAATTCCAATCAACAGAACAGACAGGGTATTGCTCGTGGCGGCAATGGTGCTTTGAATGTCAGCCATGTTGCGGACCTCATAGCCCTCGCTTTCGATATCCTTCACGCGATGCCGGGTATTCATCAGCCCGACCGCGGCGGTTTCAACGGAATCGAGACTCTCCGCCGAGGCGGCCTGGACTTCGATTTCCCTGATGTGATCCTCTCCAAAAACACGGCGCATGGCTGTACTCACTGGAATCAGGATCTGGTCATTCTCATCCGAAGAGGTACTCGAGCCCTTGTCGGGCAGCAGGCCGACGATTTCAAACCGGTCGCGATTGACCCGCAGGGTCTGTCCCACCGGATTCTCCCCATCGAACAGTTCATCGCACACGGTGGTTCCGATAACCGCCACACGCGCCCGGGAAGACAGCTCGTCCGCGGTGAAGAAGCGTCCGGCCTGAGGCGTCATGGAGTGGATCCATTCATAATCGGTCTCCACCCCGCGCGCTTGCGTCCGCCAGTTGTTCCCGCCGAACGTGACCTGGACATTGCCATTGACCTGGCCGCTCACATACTGCACCCCTTCGATGGATTCCCGGATGGCGGCGGCATCGGACAGAGAAAGCCGGGACACGGTGCCCGCGCCGAGGGAAACGCCCCGGCTTTGCGGTCGTGGCGGCATCAGCACCAGCAGGTTGGCGCCCATGGAGGAAATACGTTCCTCAACGGCTATTTTCGCTCCGGCACCGAGCGCCGTGACCGCAATGACCGCGGCCACACCAATCAGCACGCCCAGCATGGAAAGTCCGGTTCGCACCTTGTTGGCCATCAGCGAACGGCCTGCCTGAGCCAGCAGCGCCGCCAACTCACGAAACCGCAGGAAAGAAAAGTGCTTTGATGCGGCCTGCGCCCGTCCTCTCTGCAGGACGGCCGGAGCGGCCTGTTCCGGAGCGGCGACCTTCTCGCAAGGAATGTCGGAAACAATCTGTCCATCCTTCATGGTGAGGGTCCGGTCTGCCACTCGAGCCACATCCGGATCATGGGTCACGATGATCACTGTCAACCCGGACCGGTGCAGCTCCTGAAGCAGGCACAGAATCTCTTCCGCACTGGAGGAATCCAGATTGCCGGTCGGCTCGTCGGCCATCACAATCGGAGGGCCGTTGACCAAGGCCCGGGCAATCGCGACCCGCTGCTGTTGACCGCCGGAAAGCTCATTCGGGGCATGGGCCTTCCGATCCCCAAGCCCCACCCGTTCCAGCAGTTGATCCGGGGTTTCCGGGCCGGGGGAATCTCCGTAAATCAGCGGTAGCGCCACATTGTCCCGGGCGGAAATACGCGGCAGCAGATTGAACTGCTGAAAAATGAATCCGATGGCCTTGGCACGCAGGTCGGCGCGGACATCTTCACTGAGCCCCTGCACTTCGTGTCCATCCAGCCGGTACTGGCCGGCATCCGGAATATCCAGCAACCCCAGGATGTGCATCAGTGTCGATTTTCCGGAGCCGGAGGCCCCCATGATCGCCACGAATTCGCCCGGTTTGATCCGTAGGCTCACGTCCCTCAGGGCATGCACCTGGACCGCGCCCATCTGATACACTTTCGAGATGTTGGAAATGTCGATCATCTCGGTCTCCCGGGAGGAGCCTGCACGAAGGGCGACGACACGTCCCCATGGCTTTTCTGAAGTGCAAATCCCTTTTGGACCACCACCTCATCGCCCTGCAGACCCTCCAGAATTTCCACCCGGCCGCCGGACGTAATCCCAGTGAGGACCTTCTGCCTTTCCGGGTGAGCACCGGGCTCGGACGGCTGCACCCAAACAAAGGTCTCCCCGGCTTCCGTGTCCAGGGCACCCGCCGGCAGCGTCAGCGCCTGTTCCGCCTCGGCGAGAATGAACTCCACCGTGGCCGTCATGCCGCTCTTCATGCAATCCGGAATGCTGCCGGGCTCAACTTCGACTTCATAGATGGTGACGTTGTTGATGGTGGTCGCTTCGAACGCCACGCGGCTGACGGCCCCGGCCAGCTCCACATCCGGATAGGCATCCAGCCCAATTCGCACCCGCTGTCCGACCTTCACGCTCCCGATATCCGTCTCATCCACCTGGGACGAGACAATCAGCCGGTCGGACAGAACCAGCACGGAATCCTGGGCCGTCACGGTCTGGCCCGGCTCGGTATCACGTGAAATGATGGTCCCGGCCAGCGGCGCAATCAAGGACGTCGCCTTGTATGCATCCTCCCATTTCAACAGCATCTCAGGCCCCCGGGCCCGCGCGGCATCCAGCAGCGTGGCCCGCTCGGTGGAGCTCATCCGGGCGACGACTTCGCCCTTCTCCACCTCCTGGCCTTCCGCCACCAGCACCTCATCGATCCGGCCGCCGATCGGCGGCTTGATTTCAATGCGGTTGCGCGGTTCCACAACGGCCGTGGCCTCGATCGTTTTCATCAAGTTCTGACGGGCAAAACGAACCGGCTCGAACACGGGAGTGGACGCTCCGTCCCCGGCCCGAAGATGCCATGCAACCGCACCGGCGCCCAGCGCCAGCAACACGAGTAAACTCTTGATCCACTTCCGTTTCATCCTTCACCTCCTGTTTCATCCCTGATCTGTGAAAATACTTCGTGCCCGCTGGCCTGCCACCATGCGGCTTCCGCCATCAACGCCCCCTGGCGGGCATCAAGCAGACTCTCCTTCTTCGAAATCAAATCATCCTCAATCACCGTCCAGTCATCAAAGGACAGCAGCCCGTCCTCATATTGCTGACGGGCAATCTGGGCACGCAGCTCGGCGGCCTCCCCGTATTTCGCCTGCACATCGACCTCTTCGGCCGCGTCTTCAAGCGACTGCTCCGCCTCGGCCAGGATCCGCACCCGTTCATTCAGGATGTCGGCCGCATCGGATTCCGCCTTCCGCAGATTGGCTCGGGTCTGGTTGATCTCATGCCCTTCCTTTCCTCCGGACCAGAACGGAAAGGTAACCCGAAGACCGAGGGTCGCGCGGTCTTCTTCAAAGGCGTCTTCATTGCCATATCTCCCAGCCGATCCAACGAGACTGACCTCGGGCCGCCGACGGCTCTGTGCATTCGCCAACAGGGCCTCGGCACGCTTGCAGGTGGCCTGGGCCTGAAGATAGACGGGTGTTTCGCGCGCCATCGCTTCGATATCCGCCCCCTCCACCTCAACGGGCTGTGCCAGCTCTCCCGTCACCACCCGTTCAGCAGATAGCGCCGGAATCCCCATGGTCCGGGCCAGGACCTGCCGAGTGACGGAAACCGCACGCGTCGCCTGCCGGCCCTGAACCTGGGCATCGAAAAGCGAGGCCTCACTGGAGGCCAGTGATCCCTTGTGTTCCCGCCCGCCTTCATAGCGCAGTTCGACCAGCTCGAGGTTGTTCGCACGGCGAATTTGGATCTGCCCAAGCAACACAACCCGATCCTGCACATACAGGACATCAATGAACGCACGGCGCAACGCATAGGTTACATCGGCTTGCGAGTTGGCCAACGACGCATTCTCCAAATCCAGGCCGGCCTGCGCGGAACGGACCTCCGCCCTTGTGCGCCCCCCGCTGTACAGCGACTGTTCCACACTCAGCGCAACCCCATAGGCGGTCTGGTTCTGACCTTCATCCTCCTGTTGATAGTTTTGTTCCGCGGCAGCATCCGCCGACAGCTGGGGCCGCAGAGCAGACCGGGCAACCTGGACGCCGGAACGGGCCGCATCCACGCTCGCGGCGGATGCCGACAGGGCTGGATTGTGGACCGAGGCCAGGCGAACACAGTCCTCCCATAACAGCGGCTGTTCTGCGGCCCGAAGGGACGGTGCCATCAACAGCATGAGAATGAACAAACGATACAACATGGTGGATTCCTTCCGGTTTGATCCCATCACTTCCAGCAAGCCTTTTGCCTGCCGCTGCACCTAATCAACAATCTCTCCATTACCGGACGGACACAGATTTATTACTAAATGGTAATATTGCGATTCTTGGCAACGGCCCGGGTTGACGGTACGCTATCCCCCATGAACATCCTTTTGGTCGAAGATGAAAAAAAACTGGCACGCTTCATCCGCAAGGGGCTTGAGGAACAGGGCTTTGTCGTCACCACAACGCACGATGGCAACGATGCCTACGCGCTGGCCTGTGTCGAACCTTTTGATCTGATTGTCCTCGACATCATGCTCCCTGGACGGGACGGGCTCAGCATCCTGAAAAATCTGCGCGAGCGGAAAAACACCGTGCCGGTCATTCTGGTCACCGCCCGCTCCGAAGAGAACGAGCGCATTACCGGTCTGCAGCTCGGAGCGGATGACTATATCCCGAAACCGTTCTTCATCAATGAACTGATTGCGCGGGTCCAGGCGGTCCTGCGGCGAACATCCGGAGAGCAACTCAGCCTCCTGCGCGCAGGGAGCCTGACCGTAAATCTCATGACCCGAGACGTCACAAGCGGCGACCGGCAGATTCTGCTGGCCCCCCGCGAGTTTGCGCTTCTGGAATATCTCATCCGTTCCCCGGGACGCGTCTTCACCCGCTCCCAGATTCTCGAACAGGTTTGGGGTATGAGTTTTGATCCGGGCACCAATGTCGTGGATGTCTGTGTCCAGCGCCTGCGCGCCAAGATTGATGCAGAACAGTCCACTTCGTTCATCGAGTCCATCCGTGGCGTCGGATATCGGTTCCAGAACCCCGAGGCCGGATGATGGCCCGCTCCTTTCGTCTCCGAATTGCCCTGCTGACCCTGTGTTTCTCGGGGTTGATGCTGGTGGCCTTTGGCTTGTATGCCGTTTCCGCCCTGAACCGTGTTGGAATTGAACGCATCGACCGTGAACTGCGGGCCCTGGCGGACACCCAGGTTCGGCGGGAACAACCGCCAGACCATTGGCAGCGTTTTGATGAATCCTTCCGTTCCATGTACGGCACGGATGAGTCCAAGCAGTTCATTGTCAAAGCAACCCGGCAGCATGACCGGACATTGCACGCAACGGCAGACTGGCCGGCCGGCCTCTCCCCCGATGCGCTTCCCCTTCCAATGAACACGCCCCCGCAAGCCCCCACGGTCCGCTTGCCGGAGGCCAAGGAGACCCTCCCGGTTGAAAAGGAACTGCGCCATCTGCTTCCTTATACCCAACCTCCGTTCCCTCCTCGCGAGATGTCGGTTCTTGATCCGGTATACGCCACCTTGAAGGGATCCGGCACTTCCTGGCGCGCCATCACCATGGCGAATGAGGAAGTCACGCTCAGCATCGCGATCAACCTGGCAGAACTGCATGCGGAGATCAGTCGTTTTCGGAAGGCCCTGTTCATTGGAATTCCCCTGGGGCTCCTGTTACTTGCCATCTGCGGCTGGTTCATCGGGCATCTGGCTCTGCGCCCTGTGAACCGGATTGCCCGGACAACCCAGGCCATCACCATTCGCCATCTGGATGCGCGAATCGAAGACCACAACGTCGACAAGGAATTCCGGCACCTGATTGATGTGATCAACGGCATGCTGGAACGGCTGGACCGGAGCTTCCACCAGGCCACCCGCTTCAGTGGAGATGCGGCGCATGAGCTGAAAACACCGCTCGCCATCCTGCAGGCACAACTGGAAGGATCTCTGCAACGAGCCAAGGATGCGAGCCCCGAACAACGAGAATACGCAGAGCAACTCGACGAGGTGCAGCGGCTGAAAGGCATCCTGCAAAAGCTGCTCCTTTTATCCCAAACCGATGCAGGACAACTGGCGATCAGCACAGAACCCTTCAATCTTGCCAACCTGATTCGCTCAGCCGCCAGTGATGTGGAATTCCTGGCACCGGATCGCAAGACCGCCGTTGATGCCCCGACGGAACTGCTGGTGCCGGGGGATGCAGACCTCGTAAAGCAAATCATCGAAAACCTGGTTTCCAACGCCGTGAAGTTTGGCCAGGCGGAAGGAACAATCCACATCAAGGTCGAACAAAGCGGAAACAATGCGGCCGTGACCGTCACGAACAACGGACCGGCAATCCCCTCCCAAGATGCCGAGCATATCTTTGAGCGCTTCTATCGCGTCGATCCCTCCCGCAGCCGCAAAACGGAAGGCGCCGGACTTGGATTGAGTCTGGCACGCGAACTGGCCAAAGCACACGGGGGAGAGCTTACGTTGGCTCAAAGCGACGGCCACCTGACGCGTTTTGTGCTGGTCTTGCCTCGGCAGTAGAATGCCGCTCAAGCTATGCAAATCCTATTCTTCCGACCCGAGCCTGTCTTGATAGAGTTGAAGCGCGGGTGCCGAAAAACAGCAAAACCCGTCACACAGAACCCTATTCTTGAAAAACAGAGATCCCGGGATGCATAATCAAATTGATCTGACACAGGGCTCGGTGGCGCGCCATGTCTGGCGCATGACGCCGCCGATGGCGGTCGCCTTCTTCGCGATGATGGCGTTCAACCTGGCGGACACGTGGTTTGTGTCCCGGCTGGGCACGGAGCCCCTCGCCGCGATGGGCTTCACCTTCCCCATCGTCATGATTATCTTCTCCATTGCGATGGGCATCGGGATCGGCGTGTCCTCCTGCGTGAGCCGCGCCATTGGCGCACAGGATCAGCATCGGGTGAAGCATCTGACCACCTACAGTCTGCTGCTGACCTTCCTGGTGATGAGCATCCTGACGGTGGTCGGATTCCCCCTGCTCCCGAAACTGCTTGTGGTCCTCGGAGCCAAGGGCCAGCCGCTCGAACTGGCCACGACCTATCTGTTGACCTGGTTGATCTTCGTACCGCTCGGTGCGCTGCCAATGGTGGGCAACAATGCGATCCGCGCCACGGGCGACACGCTTCGCCCGGGCATCATTATGTCGGTGGCCGCTATTGTGAATGTGGTGCTCGATCCGATATTTATTTTCGGCTGGGGCCCGGTGCCAGCCATGGGGGTGCGCGGGGCCGCGCTGGCGACAGGGCTGTCCCGTCTTGTCACGCTGGCCTGGTCTCTCTGGCTCCTGCACTTCCGATGCCATCTGCTGACAACCAAATGGACGGGCTGGCGCGACCTGTTCAGTGCCTGGGGCAGTGTGTTGCACATCGCCCTGCCCAGCGCGGCCACCAATATGCTGATGCCGCTGAGTATGGGCGTTGTGACAAAGTTCATTGCCGGCTATGGCGCGGCCGCCGTCGCCGCTACGGCCGCGGGCCAGCGCATCGAGCAGTTCACCTATCTTCTGCCGATGGCGATGGGCAGCACCCTGGTGCCCATCATCGGCCAGAATTGGGGAGCCGGACGGATCGACCGGGTGCGGGAGGTCTGGGTGACGACCAACTGGTATGGCGTGGCCTATGGGGTGCTGTGCCTGTTGCTCGCAGTACCGCTGGCCCGACCGCTGGCTGGATGGTTCAGCACGGATCCCTACATCACACACCTGATTGCTCGGTATCTGCTGATTGTCTTGTCCGGATCCATTCTGCTGCATGCGGCCGTTCATACCGGTTTCGCCTTCAATGCCATCCGGCGCCCCTTCAATGCCTCAGGCCTGCTCATCATCCGTTCTGCTGTGCTGATAATTCCACTCACCTGGCTTGGCGGTCACTGGTTCGGCCTGCTCGGGGTCTATGCAGGCATGGGCATATCCTCGGGTCTGTCCGGGCTCATTGCCATGCTGTGGTTCAGTCGCGTGATCCGGCGCGAAGTCGCCCTGCCCCCCCCAAAACAACGCGTAGGGACCCTTCAACGGCCACCCAAGTGGTTTGAACCGTCAAAACAGGCGTTTTGAGGCATTTTTGACCTTTTTGAGTCGATTTTGAGGCCATTTTTGTCATTTTTGGCTGGTTGGAGCCCCGGCGACCCCGGCGGGTGGATTCAGGAAAAGCGGCACGGGGGCGTACCGTCTCCATCAAGAAGAAGATCGCGAGCAAACGCATCGAATACTTGTTTACAAACAAGTATTGTGCCCGGCGGGCGCGGTGATTCGTTTTGCAGTGAAACGCGTTGTAAGGCTGGAACGGTCGCAGACCTTCCAGCCGAACCGTCAGGCAGGTCACTGCTGCCCTGCAAAACAAGAAACGAGGAAGAACGGACCCTGTCATTTGTGACAGCTACGCAACGTCATGCTTTCTGACAGAATAGGACCCGTAACATAAAGGTCCCCCACTGCTGGAGAAAATGTGATGAAAATCAAATGCATGCTGATTACCTCAATCCTGACAGCTCTTGCCCTCACCTTGACCACCGCGGCCTTGGCCGCAACCAACGGGGTGTACGAGTACAGTGCCAACCTGGATGGCGGCATCACCATCACCGCCTATTTAACCAATGACACCGCCGACCTGGTCATTCCTGCTGTGATCGGCACCCAGAGTGTGACGTGCATTGGATCCGAGGCGTTTCGGACAAAGGGGTTAACCGGTCACATCACCCTTCCCGACAGCGTGCTGAGAATTGAAGCGGACGCCTTTCGCTATAACCTGGACCTCCATGGGGTCACGCTGGGAACGGGAGTAACGAATATTGCCGAGAGGGCCTTCTATATATCCAAGCTGAAGAGCCTGGTCATTCCCGACAGTGTCCGCACCATCGGCGACGAGGCCTTCTACTATAATAATATTTCAAATCTGGTGGTGGGCACGAATCTGACGACCATCGGTATGGGGGCCTTTATGAATAATCGGAGCCTGACTGAACTGGCCCTGCCGGACAGCCTGCTCAGCATCAGCAGCAACGCCTTTTTCGATAATGACATCCACACGCTCACGTTTGGGACCAACCTGACATTCATCGGAGAAGAAGCCTTCACCCAGAACCAACTGACCAATGGCATCGTGCTACCCGACACCCTGCAGTCACTGGCGCGGTTCGCATTCTACAACGCCCACCTGACCCAGGTAACGATCCCCACCAGCCTGATCCAGATTGGCCCCGGGGCTTTCAACCGGAATGAAATCACCAACCTGAACGGCAGGGCCTCCAACGGGATCGTATATGCCCGGAATCCGGATGGATCGGATGACACCAGCCGGATCCTCTCTTATGGAGGAAACACCGGCGGCTCCATATCGAACAGCGTCCGAACGATCGGCGCTTTTGCTTTTGCCCGAAACAGCCTAGCATCCATGAGTCTGCCCGACACCGTGACGAATATTGAAGAAAGCGCCTTCTGGAGCTGCGGACTCTCCGTTTTTGATACCGGTGATGGCGTTATAGGGATTGCCTCGAATGCCTGTCGTGACAATGGTCTGACCAATGTCATCCTGGGCGCATCCGTTACAACCATCGGCCCGGCTTCTTTTCAAAATAACGACCTCACGGCTCTGAACATCCCGGACAGCGTGATCGAAATCGGCCCGGATTCCTTCATGGCCAACAGCATCGCAGACCTGCAACTCGGATCGCAGGTGGCATCCATCGGCAAAAATGCCTTCTTTTATAACTATATTCAGAATATCGACATCCCCGACAGCGTAACGAATATTGGCATCTGTGCGTTTTATACCCAAGAGAATGGAACCAATTCCCTCACGACAAATATCACGCTTGGAGCGAATGCCAGAACCGTGGGATCCTGGGCCTTTTACAAGACGGGGATCACTGAAATCACACTGCCCCCCTCTCCGGTCTGGAACAGTTATGTGTTTGGATCATGGATGCTGGATGGGAGTGAAGTCATCGATGCCAACACCAATCAGCCGGGAATCCAGGGAGGCGTCGATTCCTGGTACTCCTATATCGCCCTGTATCATGCGCAGGTGCCGACGATCACTCAGAACATCTCCAACCAGACCACGCTGGTGGGGAGTCCGGTTTCCTTCACGGTGAGCGCCACAATAAGCGATGGCGGGGTGCTGGCCTACCAGTGGTTCGAGACGGATGAAAGCAACAGCGTCTCCAGCGTCATTGCCAACGCGACAAATAGCGTCTTCTCCCCCGATACGGACACACCCGGCGACTTCTATACTTTCTGCAACATCTGTAACTCGAATGAGCCAGTGAATGGAAATGTCATTTCAACGAACACGAGCCAGATTGCCTGCCTCACGATTGAGGCCACACAAACCTACACCCAATGGTGTGCCGCCCAGGGGGTGCCAGCAGGCCAACAAGGCCGCCATGACGACCCGATGGGAGACGGGTTTGAGAACATTTGGAAATATGCGTATGGCATGCCGGCGATGGAATCGGTGTGTTTCCGAGAACAGTTTGTTTCAACCGTTGAAACCAATCCGCAGGGATTGAGCCTCACCTATACAAAATCAAAGACTGCAGAAGGCCTAACCCTGACCCCCATTCGAACCGATCAGCTGACCTCGAATGTGGTGTGGAGGGCAACGGACATCATCACCAACCTGGTACATGAAACCGCAACCAGCGAAACCTGGAGAGCCACAACACCCCTGACCAACGGCAGTGTGTTTCTGGGGCTCAGATTGGATATTCCATAATCCCCTCTGTTCCTAAACCCATAATCCAAATCCTACTCCTACTCCTAATCGTAATCGTAATCTTATTCTTAATCTTATTCTTAATCTTAATCTTAATCTTATTCTTAATCTTAATCTTATTCTTAATCTTAATCCTAATCTCAAATAGACCACCGGCCGCAGCCCGGAAAGCTGATTACGATTAAGATTATGAGTAGGATTAAGAATCGAAATATGTGGACGCATGTCTCGCAGAATTATTTTGTACCCCTCTCAAAGCAACCGGAACTGAACTCTGGACAGTTCAAACGGCGAAAGATAGGCTCTCTCGCATATGCGAAAGAACCTGACCCAGATTCTTGGATCCTTCATTGATGCATCCACCAAAGTGGAAACCACCGGCGAGCTGTGCAAACGATTCGAGCAGTTTCTCGATAAACTGGGATTTAATGGCTTTTTCTACACCGCCATTCCCGGCATTCCGAAGCAGGAACCCAATCAAGCCATGTTTCTGGAAAAGGTGCTGCTCTATGCAACCGATATGAAGACGGTGCGCAACCTGATGAACAGTGAGCTCTTTGGGCAGGGGCCCATCATGGTTCGTCTTTTCGCCGGAGCGGCAGAGCCTTTCACGGGCTTTCAGGCTTTTAAAGAGGTCACCGGAAAACTCCCCCCCGGACGCCCGGAAGACATCATGGAAGATCCTTCGATTGCCTATTCGCTCATCTGTCCTCTGGATACCCCCGATCGGCGCTGCGGGGCCACCCTTCTGTCGAAAGAACGAGGCCTCCTGAAACTCTATCGCCAGCTGTGGCGGGTGAAAAAAGTAGCCTATGCCGGCACCCTCCTGTTTCATGAGCGATGGAAGACCCTGGTGCATAAGGCCAACAAGTCTGCCCTCACCTTGCGGGAGTACGAATGCCTGCTCTGGGCCGCTCAGGGGAAAACCGCCTCCGAAATGGCAATCATTCTGGACATCAGCGAACGCACCGTGCGCTTTCATCTGACGAACGCCAGCGAAAAGCTCGACACCACCAATGTGACCCACACCGTCGCTCTGGCCATCGCCCAGGGCCTGATTCCCGCCGAGCCCTTTGAATAAGGGAACGGCTCTGCAATCAGGACTCGAGGGGGCCGGGTTCTTCAGCGAAATCGACGGCCGGCCGTTCACGTTTGCACTCCCGCTCTGCCGCCGGCCAGGCCGGATCGGAAGTAGAGCTAGATTTCTGCCACCTGATTCGTCAGGGGGCCCGAACAAGGCGGACATAGTTGTAGATGCGCTCTGCATCCCCACTCCCCGTTCCGGGGCCCCCTTCGGCCTTGGTGTCGAAGCGGACGGCGCCGGCTCCATGGAAGTCCTCCCCGCCGGCATTCACAGCCATGCCGAAGGCCACGTACCAGGCAAAGGTATAGGCCCCTCCCGCCTGGAAACGGGCCGAGGTGCTGGACCAGTAATACGGATAGTCGCCATTCCCGGCTTCGTTTTGAATGGATGTGCAGGAAAACATCGGACTGATGGCCGGTCCCGACAATCCTGAATAAGACGCGCTAGGTGACCGTGCGTAATTCACGATGCTCTGCAGTTCCTTCACGTTCGGTAACCGCCAGTCGCTGTAGCCGCCCAGAGTCGAGCTCTCGGCGTACGCCAGTGCTTCCTCCCAATCCAGGCCGGAACCATTGTCTCCCTCAGCCCACATCAGCCCTGTGGCCAGGTCTACGATGGTCCCATCCCCCATCGCCACGAAAGCATTCTGTCCGTAGGCATCCCCCCGAACCGCGCGGACATAGTTGCCCATCGGCCCCCCGCCGCTGGCGGCATAGGCTTTGATATGGCCCGTGCCATGATTCACGCCGAAAGCCGCATCGGTTCCCCCCTCCACCGTACTTCCCACATACCGGTTGCCCGTCCAGTACTGTTCATCCTTGCTGACGCTTTCGCCGGCCAGTCCAAAAAAGGCGGTATTCAAATACGGCCAGCCCGTTGAGAAATCGCTGATGGAGAAAAGTTCTTTCACCGAAGGCATGCGCCAGTCGCTGCAGCCGCCCAGTTCCAGGGCACTGCAGTACTCGGATGCCTCCCCCCATCTAAAGGGAACGGAATCGGGAGTCTGCTGCCACTGAAGCCCCGTATTGAGATCTGTAACGGTTCCATCCCCGTTGTCCTGATAGGCGGGCTGGTTCCCCGCAAACTGGGCATCCTGCCCGTAAAAAGGGTCTCCCGGAACCGGAGAAATGGTGCTCCCACTGGCATTGTATGACACCGTTTGGGAGGTATCCACGACCGGATAGCCACCGGGGGAGCCTCCTCCGCTGTTGTCGCCTCCGCAACCACTCATCCCCATCGCGGCAATCAGAACACCCGCTGCCATCCATTCTGTTGTCTTGTTGCTGCTTGTTTTCATCGCTCATCCCTCCTGTCTATCTGACCCATTTCTCTGCTGAAACCATGTATAGATAACGCCATCCGGATGACAGAATCGCGGATGGATAAATGACAGTTCTGTTATTTGGATTTGATGGGGATTCTCATTGCGAACGGCCGGATGCTGGCCGTGCGACGCCCCTCCCCCATGGAGCAAAAAGCTGATTCTGTATGGCAGGGCAGTGGAGGCGGGGGGGAGATATTTCAGCCCCGAGATGACGTCAGTCGCAATCAAACGAATGGAGAGAGCGCACCATGTAAAAAAAGCCGCGCCTGGCAGGCGCGGCAATTCGTTTTTCTGTGGAACGAAGCTCAGGGCTCGAGGGAGCCGAGTTCTTCGGCGAAGTCCACGGCGAGCTCTTCACGGCGGTATTCCACGGTGGCGGTCTGCAGCGCGGCATCGAGGAGGCGTTCCCGGATTTGCAGGCGGTCGCGCAGACGATCGAAGGGACTGCCGCCCATCTGGCCCAGATCGCCGGCTAGTTGTTTAATAACGGGCTGCAGGAGGCGATTCCGCTCTTCCATCTGCCCCTGGAGGGCCTCGGACGCCTGAAGCAGAGACCGAAGGCGGTCTTTCATGACACGACGCTGCAGAGCCAGCTCGAAGTCGGCCAGCTCCCGTTTCTGGCGGTATTCAGCGATATCCGGATTCTGGGCACCCCACGGCAGCACAAAAGCGGCCGACAAACCCCAGTTGTCCTCCCCACCGGTATAGTCCGCACTGTAGGACGGCTGAAGATACTTGAAGCGGAACCCATCTTCGGAACGTGCGATCGACTCCGAGGCATCCAGAACCTGCGCATCGACGACCCCCTGCTGATAATCCGCGCGGTTGGCGACGGCGACCTCAAACAAATCATCCAGCTCCACCTGAGTGGGCAGCTCGACCACGGCGGTTTGGGCGTAGGCTTCGAACCCGGCCTCGCTTCCCAGTGCCTGATGAAGACGGCGGTTCACCTCGATGAGCTCGAATTCAAGTTTTTCGCGGCTATTCAGCAGATCGAGATACTGGCTGACGAGTTTGGCGCGGTCGGTGACAGCCAGTTCTTTCTGCGCCACACTCTGATCGGCCAGATCCAGGGATGGCTTGAGGAAGTCCACTTCGTCCGTCAGCAGTGCGATCTGCTTCTGAAGCATGCGATACGCGCAGAAGTTGCGGTAGACCCCCAACAGCTCTTCCCATTCGAGGGCGGCCACCCGCAGCTCTTCGGACTGTGCGACCAGCTCCAGCTGCTCGCGCAGGTGTCCCTGCCCCCAGCGCGAGGGCAGATAGATGCGCAGGGCGATGCCGGCGTCATCGTCGGTCACGCTCGGACGTAGCTCCATGCCGAAATCGGACCGGGTCTTAGCCTGAGCTTCGGTCTGGGCGACCTGCGCGGATTTCTTCAGAAACAGGCCCTCGGAAAAATTGCGCAGAGAAGCATTCAGTTCCTCCAGGTCCGGCGAGGATTCCGGCGCACTCCCCTGCCCCGCGGCCGCGGCCTTTGCGGAAACCGTCAGAAACAGACCACACAACAGGATCAGAAGACCTTTCATCTTTACTTGTCTTTCCCGAACCATTGCTCGAAGAGGGACACGTCGGGCACCACCACTACGCGTTCACCGGGCGTCATCGTCATCCCGTTGTCCAGTTCGATGACGATGCGGCGGCCACGCAGAATCTCATCACTGAATCCGGTGAAAACCGGCAGCTTGCGGATATCGGCGGTGATGGTCTTGACGGTCCCCATATAGATCTGACGGGAGGTCGTGGTGATGACTCGGCATTTCTCTCCCTCCGAAATCACCGAGACCTGTTCCTCCGGCATGAAGGCAATGATGCGTTCCGTCGAGACATTGCTGATGCGCAGAATGGGATCGCCGGTTTCGACGACATCTCCCGCCTGATGCAGCAGTTCCGCCACCACACCACCGGTACTGGCAAAGAGGCGGCCTCGCGCCTTCTGCAGGTCTTTCAGTTCATCGGACGTGAAGGCCTCCAGACTCTGTTCGGCCACTGCCAGGCGGTTGGCCAGCTGATCCAACAGTGAGGGATAGCGGGCCAACACCTTCTGTGTGGCTTCGATCTGCGGGCCCAGATCTTCCGCATCCTGCTCCAGAATCAGATTCCGGGAGAGCAGGTTTTCCGTCCGGGCCTGACGGCTTTCCAGGGTCTGCAATTCGGCCGCGGTCTTGGCTTCCTCGAGCTTCAGGCTTTCCAGTTCGTAACTGATGGAATGGATCTTGTCGCGGGTCTTCATCAGCGAGGCCTGATCCATCAGCCCTTCCACGGCCAGGGACTCGTTATCCAGTTCTCCCAACAGCTGGCCGGCTTCCACGGTCTCGCCCATATCCACATACAGCATTTTCAGGCGCCCGTCTTCCAGGGGCGCCACATATTCATAGGTGCGCTCGGCCTCGCCATAGAAGCGAATGCGGTTCAGGCCGCCGGGCAGCATGAGCAGCACCATCACGGCAGCGGTGAGCCAGATGATCCAGGGCCAGCCGCTGAAGAACTGCTTGATGAAATGGTGGCCGCGGCTGCGGAGAGCGGGTCGTTTGAATTCGGGGTTGGTCATGGGTCGCTCCTGCCTACAGTTCCACGGTGGTGCGTTGCATGACCAGATTCACTTCGGCAATCGAGTCAATGGCTTCGAGTTTCTTGATGATATCCACCTGGTAGGAGGGATCGATCAACCGGACCTGATAGGAGTATTCCAGCAGGTCCCCCTGCACCGCTTCGCGCATGGCCATCAGGGTGTAGGCGGAGCAGCATTCAGCCAGCACGGCATTCACCTCGTCGCGGGACTTGTCCTTGTCGGCCTCCACCAAGAAGCGGAGCATGGCTTCATAACGCCGGCGGGTGGCAAAAGGGGCCCAGTGCAGCAGCACAATGACCGAGCTGAGCAGGATGCAGCCGGTCACCGCCACGGCAAACATGCCGGCCCCACAGGCAATCCCGAGCCCGAGGGCCGCAAACAGGAACATCATGTCGCGGGGGTCGCGGACGACCGTGCGAAAGCGGATCAGGGATAACGCGCCCAGCACGCCGATGCCGCGAGCCACACTGTCGCCCATGGACATCATGACCATGCAGACAATCATGCCGCCGAGAATCAGCGTGTGAACGAACGATCTGGAATATGACAGGGACTGAAAGGTCAACTGGTAGAGTTTCGCAATCACCGAACACAGCACAAAGGACAACAGCAGTGCCGAAATGACATGCTGCAGGCTCAGGCTCTGGGTGCTGCCTGCCGCCGATAATAAACTGCTCCAACTATTCGGATTCATAGGACTCCTTTACACAAACATAAACTGATCGGAAAACGGGGCTTCTCCGGTCCCCATCATCAAATTCTCCATCCAGATCGCCGTCGAATACTTGCAATTGCCACACCGGACCAAATCGAATGCCTGCACCAGTTCAATCATCCAGGTGGGCACCTGTTCCGTGCATTTGACCTCCAGCACCAGGGACGACTCTTTGCGGTAACGCACCAGACCGCTGTCCATCGAGATGAAGCGCCCCTCGCCGCCCCAGTTGTACATATCGAATACAGGCTGATAACACAGCTGGGAATCGAAAGTGATGCGGGCATAGTGATCGAAGATGCCGGTAAAGGCTTCCCGGCGATAGCGGATATAGACCAGGGGCTGCGCGTCGATTTCTTCGGCCAGGCGAACAAACTCGCGAAAGGCCTCCCGCTCCTTGACGGATTTCAGATCCAACTCTTTCACATGCCGTTTCAACACACCCGGCTTCCATTGATCAAACGGAATGCAGGCACGCGATTTGAGGACCCGTTCAAAATATTTGCGTTTGATCTCCAGAAACACCGGTGCCTTGCCCGGCGGCTTGCCATAGGTGCGAACGCGAAGCTTGAACCGATGCGACGCCTCCCACTCCTTGGCCTGATGCAGGGCCAAATCCGGAGAATCCAACTGGAGGGTATTGATGTAGTAGTGCCCCCCCGATGCCTCGCAATGCTTATCCATCACGCAATAGGGCCGAATGAACTGCTTGATGGGCTCTACCAGGGCAGGAGGAATGATGTATTTCGCCTCAAAACGATCCAATTCCATGGAGAAATCAGCTGGGGCAGTCCTTGGCTTGTAAAGCGGTTTGTTCATCTCAAGTGTAGGCTAGTGTGAGGATTACTCACTGTCAACGGTCAGGCGAATATAGATGGTCTCAGCGGCAACGAAACTGGAAGTATAACTGTTCATCGGTGCCGATGCCGGAATGGCACTGTCGATCACAGTAAAGCATCCGCTGAACATGTTGGAGCAGGTCCACAGGGTATAGGTCTTTCCGGTTTCGCTCGACCATGTCACCACGGCATCCGATGAAGCTTCAACCGACAGAACTTCAAACAGCGACGCGTCATTCGTCGGGATGGTCCCCGCCTGATATTCGGTCCAGTTCGAGGAGCCATCCTCATCCCAGTCTTCGTCCGGGTCTCCATTCACGGCATCAATGGACCCGAAATATTCGATTTCCCAGTCATCATCCATGCCGTCCTCATCCGAGTCGGGATTGTCTCCCACGGCCGCCAGCGAATACATCAGGGTCTGGTCATTGAAGGTGAAAATGTAAGTCCCATCCAGCACCGTAGACACCGAGATGTCGGATCCGAACCCGTCTGAGGTGCCACTCAGGGGGAGCGCCGTCGAGGCAGCATCGCTGTCGCCCCAGTTGGCATCCCAGGTGCCGCTGGCCGCAAACTTGAAAGTGGCAGCGCTGACTGAGGAAAAGGTGGTCTCCCACTCCCAGGTATAGTTCTCCACCAGCGTCATATTATTTGCGGCAGCATCCCAAGTATTGAACGAACCCGCCACAGCCATTTCCGTATAAGTGGACGCCAGCGATGAGTCCCCTTCCCCGGGCGAAGCGCTCACCGAGCTCATCGCCCAGTTGATGCTGTCATTGGCATAGGTGGAGATATTCAGGCGGCGAAGGGAATACCCCCCTCCGTCTGCGGCCGTCGGCCACGGGGCGGCATCGTTATATGTCACCCGCTCCACCAGAATCTCTGGCACTTCGCCGGTCAGCACTTCGGGGTCGCCGGGGCGTTCCAGGCGGACGGTCTCGCCGTCATTGTTCAGGCTGCCGACATAGGGCCCCAGCACCGTGGTACCGCCTGCAACGGTGTAGAAGGCCTCAAAGGCGGCCGCATTGGTCTCGCACACGATCAGATAGGCCCCCGGGGCCATGACGGTGCCCACGGGGAACGAGAACTCGACCGCACCATCCAGGCGCCAGACATTCGTCGGAACGGCGATGTCTGCCAGCGTCACATTGGTGGAGGCCGTATTATAGAGCTCGATGAACTCGTATCCATTGCTCACGACCGGATGGTAGTTGATTTCGGTGATGACAATCGGGCCGATCCGGGGGCCCGCATTCGCTGCGCCCATCGTAGCCGAAATCTGGGCCGGAAAGTCGGCAGTGCCGTCGCTCTTCACATAGCGGCCGAAGGTCACATCGCGGTCAATGCCGTCAAAGTCCTCGACCAGACGATACCCGGTCAGCTCTCCGCTCTCGGTGGAGGACAGATAAATGGCATCGCCCAGCTCGCTCAGCGCGAACCCGTTGGTCCCCATGACATTGGTACCGAAGTGATCGGCCTCGGTCAGAACCAGATAACCGCCCGGGGCAATGGTGGACAGGCCGCTCAGTGTCACCTTCATCAGGTCGTCGTCATCATCGCTCAGAACCCATCCATTAATATCAAAGGTGTTGGTCGAGCTGTTATAGAATTCAATCCAGTCGCCGGGATCATCCTGATCCTGATGGGTCAGCGCTTCATTGATGACCAAATCGCCGGGATTCGGGAAATCCACGGGACCGGTCCCCGGCGTACCATTCGTATAGGCGCTGGGGCGCCACGACGTGCTCTCGCTCCAGGTGTTCGTGTTGGCCGTCGGATCGATCAGCGTCAGGGAGTAGCCTTCACCATCGGTGATGTCATACCAGTCGCTGTATTCGAAATTTAGGATGGTGTTGCCAAGGCCATCCACAAGCGTGACAGCCTCACCGCCGTTGTTGAGCGAACCGGTCGCGATAAAGAATTGTCCATGATACTGCCCCGCGATTTTGATGTACGCCCAGTTGGCATACCGGTTGGTAAATGCCTCGTAATTGCTCACGAGAACCGCATATTCACCGGGGTCGAGCGTGCTTTCATCACCTTCCGTGAAATCAAAGACAATGCCGTCACTGAACTTGGTGCCAGCCAGACCGACGGTTTCATCACTTGTATTGAGGATTTCGATGAACTCAAAGTCCGAGGCGCTGTAATTTGCTTCCACGCCGGAATCAGCGATGGCCGGGTTGTACATGATTTCGGTGACACGCAGGGGCGAAGCCTCGTTCAGGACGAATGTGGCCTCGGTCAGCGCGCTCCAGGTCGTCCCGCTCCGAACGCGAGCCTTCACATGTGTGGATTGGGTCAAGGGAATGGCCGAACTGTAGGCGGAACCGGACACCGCGCCGCCGACTTCACGAGGATCCGAGCCATCGGTCGTGTAGTAGATGGTGCTGCTGCCGGAAATGGACAGGGAGAACCCGGAAGCAATGCTGCCGCCGTGCTGATTGAATTCCGGGGCATCCACGGAAGGATACCAGCCCTTATCTTCAATCTGGCCCAGCACGATTCCCGAGCGGTATGGCATATAACTATTGAGGAGCCAATCAACGGTATCCTCCCAATCGCCATCCCGGGTCCGGAGCGTACCGGCACTGTCACCCCAGCGGGCCGATTCCGCCACCACGGCCGCATAAATCTCATCCTTCCTGACCTGCAAGCGGCTGGCGGTTTTCGTTGCGGTGAGGGCTCCGTCATTGAAGAAGTGGGCATGCACATGGTCGGCAAAGCGTAGGGCATATTCCTCATTTTCCATCAGTTTCAGATGCATCCACCAGGGCGTGAAAAAATCCTGACTATCGAAGGCGCTGCCGAGGGACTGGCTCAGCCGGTTGTGGTTGACCCCCTCGCTGACTTCCAGCGAGTGCTCATTGTCATGTGCCACATACTTAAATCCATCCGGATGGCTGCGGTTATACACCGTTGTCAGATTCCGCGGCATGGTGGGATCGTTCATCGGGGGGCCAACCGGGGAGTCACGATTGGCCGTAAAATAGATCAACAGCATGTAATCGATCACATTGTCGACATCCAGCAGCTTGGTATAGCTGCTGTTTTCCGTTCCATCGGCGTTCATCCCCTGAATAGAAAAATAGGCAGAATCAGAGCTAACACCCGAGTTGATGGCCGTCCACAACCTGTCATAGGCGTCACGGGTGCCATCCACGGCATACATGTCCCCCGTATCGCCATCGGCTTTCACGGCATCGAAGTCATCATTGTCATCCCCATAATAGGATTCGGCAAAGCGGGAATCGCAGCGCTCTTCGGTTTGATAGAGACCCCAGTACATACCATTGATGTAGAGGTGGTAATATTCACCATGGGTATAGGGCTGATTCATGTCGCGATGACTGTCGCGGGTGAAAATATCGTAGAGCCATGTGGCATATTGCGGAGTCTGGTTCGCCCAGGAAAAATTCTGTCCGGTCCGCAGATCCATGCGTTTGAAGCTGTCCGCCCCATCCTCGCCAAACAAGGGATATTCCAGGCGCGACGTGCCGTATTCGGATTTGAAGAGAAAACGGAAGGAATGCTTCGGGTTGGAGGACGTCGTGCTGGATTCCCCCCGCATCCGCATACCGCCATTAATCTGGAATCCGGCGGTTCCGTCCGGGTTGATCAGCTCCACCGACATCTGACGTTCCCATGCCTCACCCTCCTGACTCGCATTCACATAGATCCCGCTGGAAGAATTAAAGAGATTGTCCGGATCGGTGACGATAGACAGTGAGGGAATGGCCGTCATGGCCCCTTCGATCTGACTGGAATAGGTGCCGCTTTGCGTGATGTCGGTATCCATTCCATAGTCAAAGCCCTGCCCATTGACGGAGCTGGACGGGAAAGCCGGATCTAAGCCGCTCACACCAGTCCCCTGGGCAATAATATCACTGAGAAACAGATAGGTCTGGGTATCCACATCGCTGGACTGAAAACTCGGCTTCGTTGCGACGGCGCGCAGCACCGTCGTTTTATTAATTGTGACGGCACCGGAATAGAGGGTCCCGTTGCCTGTGGAGGGCTCGGTTCCATCCGTCGTGTAATAGATGGACGCCCCAGCGGTCTTGCAGGTGATCTCCACATCAAAGGAAGTGCTGAAGAAGCCACGATCCACACTGAAGGAAGTATCTCCGACATAGCCAAGCACACCCGGCACATTATCGGCACCGGGCGTCGGTGACGTGAGATACGCAATGGAATTGGTCTGGAGTTCACCCCCAATGGAACCGTTCAGGACCGGCATGATGTATAGGTCCGCGTCACCGGAGGGATAGTCGAGGGCCTGAATGGCCAGTACATTATCACCGGCCTGCAGATAGGTGGACGGATTGATGAGCGTGAAGTCTTCATAGGACGTGCCGGTGTGTTCGCCATTGGCCTGATCAGTATAGCTCGGTGAGGACGGGGCATTCGCTGAGGCCACTTCCTGGCCATTGATATAGGCCACGAACCCGTCGTCATACTTCATGCGCAACACCAGTTGTGAAAGGGCGCTCGGGTCGGCCACATTGAAAGAAACGCGGATATAACAGCTCAACGCATTCATGAACATATCGCTCACGTCCAGATTGATGGATGAATAGGTCGAACCCTGGTCGAAGCCGACCGCGGTGGAGCCGCTCAGCCAGCTCGAGTCATCGTAGCTGGTTGTATTCCATGCACTGGCCGGTTCGGAGTACGGGATCAACGCCTTTGCGCTTTCCCCCTCTGCAATCAGATAGGAGGAGCTGGCATCCTGTTCCAGCCCATAGGATTCATCCTCAATCTGCTCCGGATAATTCAGATAGGAATGAGCCGTCGTAACGCCATCGGGCTTCGTCAGAATCACGCTTTCCCCGCTTGCGCCGAGTTTGAAGGTAGTATGGAGATACCCCAGGCTGTCCACGTAATCGTCGTCATCCTGGCCTGAGGCCATCACCACCAGATAGCCGTCCGATGGAATGACCACCAGCGGGAAAGACCATTTGAGCGGTTCGGCTGCGTCATCGCTCAGGTACCAGCCGGTCAGGTCAATGTCGTTGGTCGATGCGTTGAACAGCTCGATCCAATCCGAACTGTTCCCATCACCATCGTCCAAAGTTTTGTCATTGCTCGCCATGAATTCCGTGATCAAAACCGTGCCGTCGGTTACGGTGTCCAGCGTTTCCGTTGCCACTGACAGGCTGTTCAGATAGAAGTCATAGTCGCTGCCCGCGCCCGTTTCCCAGTTCCAGAAGCGAAGCTGTGCAATGCCCTGATCGGATTCATCCGACAGAACTCCGCTGACATAACGGATACCGGAGCTGGCCGTGATGCGTGCCAGCCATGCGTTGTTTGCTTTGAGTTCAAATTCAATCATCAGGCCATCGCCGGTATAGGGCACTGAGAACGTCCGAATGCCGGACAGGTCGCTGACGAAGTAAGCAGAGTCGCCGCCGGTGAATCCAAACTCGAACAGGTTCCCTCCGGCACTATTCTGCAGGCTCATGCCGATGGACCGTTCATCGGTGATATATCCATTATCCAGAGAGACGCGCACCACCTGCCCCACCGCCAGGCTGCCGCCTGTTAAGGGACGCACTGCATCGCTGACCCCATTCGTCGCCCACATGCCCCAGGCGCGGGAATTGGTGTCAATATCGCCGCTGCTGCCGCCAGCGTTGTCCGCCGAAGAGCCGACAAAGTGTCCGCCGGATGTGGCGGCCGTCAAAACCCATGCATCAAAACCAGTTCCACCATTCATACCGCTGGTCCAGCCGGAGTCATAGGTGCTGTCGGATGCATCATCAGACGCAGTACTAGCTGCATAGACCGGTAATGTCAGTGAGAGAAATCCACAAGCCATCGCTATGGCACCTGTCGTCTTAAAGTTGATGTGTAACATATCCATTGCTCCTGTTCTTAGCGTTAAGAACAGGTTAAAACAGGAATATTACAGGACACTGTCGGCTAGATTACAAATCTGTAATCCAAGCGCCTTCTACTTCGTCTGCCACCAACCCCCACCCCATGCATGAAAAGCAGATGTCCCCGCAGTCAACTGCCCTGAACCCTATATGCCAGCTCCGTCGTCAAAAACAGTTGAAAGGGCCTGAAGTGTTGCGTCCTCGTCGGGGCCTTCCGCCACCACCTCGATCGGGGACCCCTCCACTGCGCCTAGCCGGACCAGATCAAAAATAGAGCAGGCATCTGCGTAGGGACATCCCTTGCAGCGGATGTGCACCTCCGATTGATGCTGTTCCACTTCCTTCACTACCTGAGCGGCCACCCGAAGGTGGAGACCACCTTTGCATTGAATGGTCCATTTTTGGGTCTTCATGGATCTGCCGTGCCTCAGGGCCCCAAAGGGGGCGATTCTCGTTTGCCAGTCTGTTATGAGACCGTCTTCTTCAAGGCCTGATCGATGTCGGCCTGGAGATCTTCCACATCTTCCAGTCCGACGGACAGGCGGATATAGTCTTCTGTGACCCCGCTCTCAGCCTGCTCTTCTGCCGTGAGCTGCTGATGTGTCGTCGAGGCCGGATGAATCACCAGGGTCTTCGCATCGCCGATATTCGCCAGATGCGACAGCAGCTCGACAGAATCGATGAATTTCTTCGCTGCCTCTTTGCCACCCTTGATGCCGAAGCCGACCAGACCGCCGAAGCCCTTCTTCAGATAGATCGAGGCCTGATCATAACTCGGATCCTCCTCCAGGCCGGGATAGGTCACCCAGCTGACCAGCGGATGGGCCTTCAGCCAGCGCGCGACTTCCAGCGCATTGCTGGAATGGCGTTTTTGGCGCAGCGGAAGGGTTTCTAAACCGATCAGGAACTCATGCGCATTGAAGGGGCTCAACGCCGCACCCAAATCGCGCAGCAGCGTCACACGGACCTTCAGAATAAAGGCCACGTTGCCCATCCCGGGCACATCCCCCAGCGCATCCCAGTACACCAAACCATGATAGCTCGGGTCGGGCTCGGTGAACTCGGGGAATTTCCCGTTATCCCACTTAAAGTTTCCTGAATCCACAATCACGCCGCCCACGGAGGTCCCGTGACCGCCGATATACTTCGTGGCAGAATAGGCCAGGATGTCAGCCCCGAAGTCGATGGGGCGCACCAGACCCACTCCGACCGTATTGTCCACGACCAGGGGAATTCCATTTTCATGCGCGATATCGGCAAGGGCCTTAAAGTCCGGCACATCCAATTTAGGATTTCCGATGGTCTCTACAAAAACAGCCCGGGTCTTCTCTGTGATGGCCTTGCGAAAAGCCTCAGGGTCACGCGAGTCGACAAAGGTTACCGTCCGCCCCAGTTTCGGTAGCGTGTGATGGAAGAGCTGATAGGTCCCGCCATAGACATGGCTTGAGGCCACAATCTCATCACCGACCTGCGTGATCGCCAGGATGGCATAACTGATCGCGGCCATTCCGGAGGCGACTCCCAATGCAGCGACTCCCCCTTCTATAGCGGCCACGCGCTGCTCGAAGGCATCGGTGGTCGGATTCATCAGGCGCGTATAGATGTTACCGAATTCTTTCAGCGAAAACAGATTAGCGGCGTGTTCCGTGTCCTTAAAGACATAGGATGTGGTCTGGTAAATCGGAACGGCGCGAGATCCTGTTGTGGGGTCTGGTTTCTGTCCGGCATGCAATGATGTGGTATGGATTCCTTGGCTCATAATGAGTCCTCCTGTTTATGTGTTAAATGCTTCTGCGGGGCTGAACCCGCTTGGGTGGGTCTTGTGTCACGGTGTCAGGTGGCGGCACGGGGGCTCCACTCAACCCGATTCGTTGAAAAATGGCCCGCTGATTCAATCTGGAGTCGCGGACCTTGGGCGTTTCAATTGCATCCAGTGATTTCATCCTTCTGTATGACTCCCTGTCTCCAGACCGATCATCCGGCCGCAACACATGCCCATGATGGCCTTGCTGCGTCCGAGGGTCTGTTTTTGTCTGCGCGATGATTTCATCTGAACTGCCTTATATCTAGTTTATCTAGTGACTGGGTTGAATATCCACCATTCCCCCCTGAATGTCAAAAATATTTCATACAAAAGTGAAATTCGGCAAATATTTGACAAAACAGACCTCATAAAGGATAGTATTTCTATCGACAATATCAACTAGGAGTTATGATGAGTAAAATTTACAACGACAATTCGGAATCGATTGGGAATACCCCGCTGGTTCGCCTGAACCACGTCACAGAAGGCGCCAAAGCGACGGTCCTGGCCAAAGTGGAAGGCCGTAATCCCGCCTATTCCGTCAAGTGCCGCATCGGAGCCTCCATGATCTGGGATGCCGAGATCCGGGGCGTGCTGAAGTCTGGAATTGAGATTGTGGAACCCACCAGCGGGAATACGGGGATTGCCCTCGCCTATGTGGCCGCCGCACGCGGGTACAAGCTGACCCTGACCATGCCGGAGACGATGAGCATGGAACGCCGGCGCGTGCTGGCGGCACTCGGTGCGAATCTCATCCTGACCCCGGGGGCATTGGGAATGAAAGGCGCCATTGACAAGGCCAAAGAACTGGCCGATTCCGATCCGCAACGCTATTTCCTTCCGCAGCAGTTCGAAAATCCGGCAAACCCTAGCATCCATGAAAAAACCACCGGGCCTGAGATCTGGTCCGACACCGATGGAGAAATCGATGTGCTGGTGGCAGGCGTTGGAACCGGCGGCACGCTGTCCGGGATTTCCCGCTATATTAAGGAACAGAAGGGAAAACCCATTATTTCCGTCGCGGTAGAGCCCTCTGAGAGTCCGGTGATCACCCAGCAGCTCGCGGGCGAGACCTTGACACCGGGACCGCATAAAATCCAGGGGATCGGCGCCGGTTTCATTCCGAAAAATCTGGATTTGGATCTGGTGGATCGAGTGGAGCAGGTCAGCGGAGACGAAGCCATTGAAATGGCCCGTCGTCTGGCCAAAGAGGAAGGCCTACTGGTCGGCATCTCCTGTGGGGCTGCCACCGTCGCAGCCATACGGCTGGCTCAGCAGGAAGAATTCGCGGGCAAGACCATCGTTGTGATTCTGCCGGATGCCGGCGAGCGCTATCTCTCCACCGCTCTCTTTGAAGGCATCGGCACCTAACCCTTACTATCCAACAACCAGCACTGGACCCGGCCATGACTGGCTGGGTCCATTTTATTATCGAGACAAAACCGAATCCACAGCCGACTGCACATCCTCAAACGACACCGCCTTCATGCACCTGTGCCCCTCGCTGCAGCACACACGATAATCCCAATAGACACACCCCCGGCATCGCTCCATCTTATGGATGAGGTGGTGAAGTTCACCTTTGGGGCCCCATTTTCCCGAACTGGTCGGCCCCCAGATGGAAACGGTCGGCAAATCCAATGCTGTCGCAAAGTGAAGTAATCCGCCATCGTTCCCGACAAATAGCCTCGCCTTCTCCATCACCGCCGCGACCAACGGAAGAGAGGTCTTCCCAGTCCAATCAAACGTGTCTGAACCCAGTTCTGACACCAGCCTTCCTTCATCCGCCCCACCCACCCAGGCCACTTGAAATCCTTTTTCCTTCACCAACCAGGCCGCCAGCGCCGCAAACCGTTCCGGCAGCCAATTCTTGCCGGACCAGCCGGAACCCGGAGCGATCAACGCCAATGGCCGGGCCGCATCCACTCCCTCGGTCTCTAGAAACTCCCTAGCCGCCCGTGCTTCATCCAAGGTCACTGAATAGTCCAGGCGATCAGTCGTCGCCTTAATCCCCAATCCCTGCAGCACACCGGCCCAGGCATCAGCCTCATAGCGGTCTTTTTCATACGGCTGAAAGTGTGTCTCCACCTCGCTCCGCACGCGCGGCGGACGCCATTCTCCAATTCCCAGCCACAGCTTCGGACAGATCAGATTGACCAGAAAACGGCTGACAGCATCTGCGGCACCAATAAATGTCGCCACCCCTTCCCTACGTAAAGTCCGTGCCAGGCGCCACTGTGTCCAAGCCCCTTGCCTCCACTCACGCTTTCCGCGGGTATATTGCGGATACTGGGGTCCGAAGATCCTGATTTCATCCACAAGCTTGTGATAGCGGCGAGCCAGCGTTTCACTCCACGGACCCACCAGCCAGATGATTTTGGACTCCGGCTTCCCCTCCCGCAACGTCTTCAGCATCGGGACGACATGCAGGATATCGCCCAAATGGCCCGGCGAATAGACCACCAGAGCATCGGAGACGGAATCGGATAGAGGCAGGCGCAGGGCCAGTTGATTCAAAAGGAAATAGCGGCATTTTTCCAGAATGCTATCCCGCGGGGCCTTATTCATGTCCCAGGCTCCGCAGTTCGCTGTTTCATGGCGTCCACAATCGGTCGGGAGGCCATAGACCAGTCCAGCGTCGCAGCCACCTGCTCCCGAGCCTTCTTGCAGTCCGCCGTAAACTGATCCGGATCATCCGCCAACTCGCTCAACACCTGCTCCAGAAGGTCTGAGATATCCGACGAAGAAAGTACAGACTTGAGAGGAGTGAAGGCATCGAAGCCCCGCAAACCGACAGGGGTGCCCAAAACCAGTTTCCCATGAGCGATATAGTCTGGAATTTTCAAACTGGAACCGGTTCCACTTTTCATCGGAGCCAGAGCCAACTCGGCCAGTGAAAAGATGGCCTCCTTCACCGGTTCATCCACGGGGCCAGTGAACACGACATTCTCACCGGGTTCCGCACCGCCAAAAGAGCGATACGGTGCGAAATGCATCCCCATCACAACAAAAAGAACTTGAGGAAAAGCGGGAGCCAGTTTCCGGACAATCTCATCCACAGCCTCGTGATTCGGATGATAATTGGCTCCGGCAAACACAGCAACCGGTCGATCCAATCCCATCCGTTTGCGCAGCACCTGGACTTGTGCCGGTGGACTCCAGTGACAGGCCTTCACTTCCACGCCGTTGGGAACCACAACACTTTTCAGTGTCGCATCGCTATGGCGCAACATAACTGCCGCTGCATCGCCATTCGTGCAGAAGGCAGCCACCGAAGCCGCGGCCAACACCTCCCCCTCCAACTGTTCCGCCTGCGCCAATCTTTCTGGATTGGAACAGGAAAGTCCCATGCGCAGAAACATCAGAAGGTCATCATGGACATCGTACGCCAAGGCATGGGATTCCGGCCGAAAGAATCTCTGGATGGCCGGCCAGGCAAAGGGAGAAGCCAGAATCCAACCCCGCACAACTGGTGAGAGATGCTCCAATATCGTATTGAGTTCAAGGCATCCTTCGGCGTGCTCAGCAATAGAAAACAAGGATGCCGCTCCAGCACAAGTTTCGGCCAGATCGCGCGCAGTCAGCTCAACCTCTTCGCTGCAGGGAATGGCCAGCATCCAGACATCCGGTTCGACTTCATGCATCGACAGCGGGCGGGCGCGCGGAGAGAGGGAGAGGATGTAAACGCGAAAATCTGCGCTTAATGCCTTCGCAATACCCGCAATCCGCTTGCCCCCTCCTGTCCGCAGACGGACCACATCATAGGGCACCAGATAAATCAACACGGGCTTATGATTCGACGTCTCATGGCCCTGTAACGTCGTCAGCACATCTGTCAGTCGTGTCTCGGCCTGAACATCCCTCCACCGCTCCATCCCCATCCAGTGCCGTCGGCACCATCGCCAAACACGGGATCTGAACGAGCATGACTCAGCAAGCCTACTCTTCTCCAAGAAATATGCAGGTGACGAGAGTTGCTCTACGCTCTGGGAAAACCCAGTGGGATCAAATTGAAACTGCACCACATCCCTCGTTGAATATCGGTTATTCGTTGGGCAGCGAGGGCGGATCCATGGGCGGCAAGCTGGGTTTCTTTGAGGCCAAATACGGCTCCAAATTATCGCGGGCCCATTGATGACGACAGGGAATATATGAGATGACATTGTAGCCCATGCGAAACTCGCTGGGAATGGGCTTCTCCTTTGTGGCTTGGTACTCAATCAAGCCCTCGGGGCACATGAACAAATGCTTGTATCCGACGGATTGAAGATAACCAAGAGCATCCCACAGTGAATCTCCAAACTTACGTAACCAAGGCCCCACCAATTCAATAAATACAAGCGGTTGCTTTTCGTGCTCAAATACACTGCGTCCGCCAGCCAACACCTTGCATTCTGCACCTTCCACATCGACCTTGACTAGGTTAGGCTGCGGAAGTCCGGATGTCTGAACAAATATATCCAGAGTAATAACACCGCATTTGAGAGACCGGATATCTGTTGTATTGTGAGCTTTGCGGACTTGCTCTACCGGCGCGATCGAGGCCAGGCAATCCCCCCATTCCCCTTCAGGGAAATGAATTTCCACGATTTCCACCTGATCGGAAATTCCGAGGGGAACCGTAATGATGGGGGCTTGGAGAAGGCTTTCCGCCTGCAGCCGTTCACACATGCGTTCATAGACCCGCCAGACGGGTTCAAAGGCCACCACCTTGCCCTTGATTCCACACAAGGAAGCGATGAAGCGGGCAAGTGAACCATGATTGGCGCCAATGTCAAATACCACATCTCCCAGCCGGACCAACTGTGAGAGGTATAACTCATCTTGATTGGTGATTTTCACTTGTGGCCTCTTGGGCCATTGTTTCAGGTTCAACAACTCTTTTAGACTTCTGACAATTCTGTCTTGGATTTGCATCCTTGACCTCCTTACAATACGACCCGATTTCGAATTCACCGCTACTGCGTCGCTATCCCATCAACGCGACAAACCTCATAAGAAACGCCCGTTCTGGTGTTGAAAAATTAACTAATCCGCCAGAGGAGCCGCGACAACGGAGCCCCATGGCATCTTCCTCCCATGACGACGGGTGGATGTCAGGGTTCCCAGGAAATTTGCACGGTGCATAAGCTCTTCAAGGTCTGCCACACTGTGTCCATTCAACTCATGGTATTCCATAACCAATAAATCGATATGCTTGCAGAAACCTGTCTGAATCCAATCTTTGAGAATGGCATATTCCCCCCCTTCGCAATCCATCTTCACGACGCAATAGTGGTCGGGATACTTTCCGTGAAATCCTAAGAGGCATGGGGAGGCCGCTTTGAGTTGGACCGAGACCGTCTGCTGGGGTCCAAAATTTGTGGGGGAAAATTGGCCCGCTGTGGCAGCATTGTCGATGTTCAACTGCCATTCTTCCGTGGTGTCATGGCCGGACAGACCGAAAGGTTGGGGGAGAATGCGCTCCGCCAGATGCGGATTCATAGCCAGGTTACGTTGCGCCCGGACAAAGGTCACCCCAAATGGCTCAAACCCGACGATTCGCGCATCCGGGTTCCTAGTGGCCAAAACCAGCGATGCGAATCCAACATTCATTCCGATATCAAAGATCAGCGTTGGTTTTCGGGGTAACACACAGTGATATGCCTCTTCAACAAGCAGTTCCCAAAGGATAAATAACGTGTCAGGCTCAAGCAGAAAATGGGCACCATTCCAAATGGCAACCAATCCAGCCTCTTCCTGCGAAAAGACCACCCCCTGTTCCAATAGCTCCTGGCAATAGGTGTAATTGGAATTCCGGCCCAACAACCACCGAGCAGTTTGGCCGGATACCGTAACCCCCAATTTCTTCAAGTACACTGAACCATCCGTTTGTACGGAGAAATCAGAAACATCGTCAAACCAGCCCTCAAAGAATTCCGCCCATTCGAGGCTGCCCAGAATTTGTGCATCGCGCCGAATCCGAACCCGCCTGAGTTGTGAATTCACTGTTTTTTTTATGAGTGTCTTTATACCCATCATTATCTTACCTATCATCCTTTAATCTCAAACTCTTCAGTGCTATACACTGACATGCGGTGCCGATATCACTGAAAAATCATGTTCAACCAATATGCTGCACATATCTGGAGCCGGCAAGCGTCCCGTGCCAAAGAAGTCGCCCGGTGCCACGTTGATCACGGCAGCATCTACCACCTCGTCCAATAATCCGCCGCCCACATCGAATAGCTTCGTTCGCACAGTGTAGTCCCCTGGCATCAAGGGGCATTTGCGCATTTGGCAGGTAATTTCCCCGTACTTCGAATCCAGAATCAGTGTTTGACCGACCCGATGACTGTTGAAATGCAAACAACGTTCGCCCTTGCCATTGCTCCATATCACCTCAATGTGTGCTTTAGTAGGTACTTCTTTAGCCTCATAGGCAAAACACATGTAGAAAGGCTCTCCGGTGGCCAATCGAGACAAAGCCGTTTTCGAGCCGGCATAGGCCTCAATTCGTTTAATCTGAATGGAGCCGGTCCCCTTGCGGTGAACCGCCCCGGATTCTGCCAATGCCCCCCCCCCAGATTGCACTGAGGTCTGGTAGGCATCCACCACATCGCGGCTTTTACCCTCCATGAACTTCTTGCCGTCTTTAATCCAAATGCCCTTGGGGCAGAGGGATAGAATCGAGGGCATGTAATGGCTGACAAACAGGACCGTGCGGCCTTCTCCAGCGACATCCCCCATTTTTCCAAGGCATTTCTTCTGAAAAGCGGCATCACCGACAGCTAGCACCTCATCCACCACAAGGATTTCCGGCTCCAGATGTGCGGCAACAGCGAAAGCGAGCCTCACATACATGCCGCTCGAATATCGTTTTACGGGTGTGTCGATAAATTTTTCAAGCTCGGAAAAATCTACAATCTCATCAAACTTCTGGGTCACTTCCGTCTTGGTCATCCCCAAGATAGCGCCATTGAGATAGATATTTTCCCGCCCGGTCAATTCCGGGTGAAACCCCGTTCCCACTTCAAGCAAACTGGCTACACGACCCTTGATCTGAATTCGCCCGGAGGTTGGAGCGGTCACGCGCGACAGGATTTTCAACAGGGTACTCTTCCCCGCGCCATTACGACCGATGATGCCCCACACATCACCTTGCTTGATTTCGAGTGACATATCCTGCAACGCCCAGAGGGTATGTCCCTCTATCGCTTGGTGCATCTGATCCACGCGCTGGTTCGGGTCCGGCAAGCCGCGCCTCCGATGCCACCAGCTCTGCAAATCCTCGCGGAGCGTACCGCTACTGATAGTCCCAAGGCGGTAGGACTTGGAGACATGTTCAATGGAAATGGCTGTGTCAGACATATTGATTTCCTACACCGTATCCATAAACGTGCGCTCAACACGGTTGAATAAGACCATCCCGGCCAAGAGAAGAACCACGGTGAATCCGGCGGAATAGGCTAAATAAACCCAAGAAAACAGACCCTGGCCAAAAAAGGCATATCGAAAGGTCTCAATAATCGTGGTCAACGGATTCAGCATGATAATCCAGCGATATTGTTCCGGGATGAGCGATAACGGATAAATCACGCCGGAGGCATACATCCACAACTGGACACCAAAAGCCACCAGCACCTGCAAATCCCGATACTTGGTCGTCATGGAGGAAATAATGATCCCAAAGCCCAATCCCAATCCCGCCATCATTAGAAGGAGCAAAGGCAAGAGACAGATAGCCCAATTCGGCTTGATAGGCGCTCCCCTTGCCCAGAATAAGACATAGATCGCCAGGAAAAAACTGAACTGAATGGCAAATGCAATCAGCTGGGAAATCACCACCGAGACCGGCACGGTCATCCGGGGAAAATACACTTTCCCGAAAATCGGTGCATTCACAATAAAGGTGTTCGACGTTCGCGTCAAACACAGAGCAAAATAGTTCCAAATCGTTGTTCCCGCCATATAGAACACAAATTTGGGTACATTGTCTGTTGGTAGCTTGGCAATCTGACCAAATACGACGGTAAACATCAACGTTGTCAGCAGAGGCTGAATCAGATGCCACAGCGGCCCCAGAATGGTTTGCTTATACACCGCTACAAAATCCCGGCGAACAAAAAGTGCCACGAGATCCCGGTATTTCCACAAATCCCGTAAATGCAGGGCAAACCAGCCCTTGGGCGGTTCGATGACCAGATCCCAGTTTTCTTCTTTTATTTCTAACGCCATATCGGCAGGAGAATCCGAAACATTCAGCCAAAAGTCAAGAAACGCTGGTTCTGCCAACCCTGCAGAACAGACAAAATGTATCCGGAACCTTTTCTTCGGGCTTTCCCCGATGACAGAAAGGGCCTAGGATAGTTCCCCGTGAAGTCAGAACCGGTTAACACTCAAGCACGATGTCGGCCCTGGGCCCGGCGGTTTGCAGCTTTCCTGCTGCTCGCGATTCGCCGCGCTTCTCGCTGGATTCTGCGGATCTTCTTTATCCTTCTCATTCTCCTGACCCTTCTGTTCGCCTATCTGCATATCGTCGGACTCCCCGCCTACCTCACCGACCTGTTTCTGGACCGGATGGCTTCGCAGGGATATTTCCTTCAGATCGAACGCCTTACCCTTGAGATTGATCGCGGACTGGTGGGCCGGAATGTCCGCCTCTTTGCCACGGAAGAGGCTCCGGAACCCTTTATGGAAGCACAGGCACTCACGGTGACCCTCAATCCCACCGCCTTGCTGCGACATCATCAGGTAATCCCTGTTCTGTCGATTGTCGATGGATCCTTACGCGCTCAGTTGGGCGAGGGTGAATTCGGCGCCCGCCAAGGCTGGCGGGAAATTCAAGTAGACCATATCAATCTCCGGTTCTCCGCTTCGGACCAGCAGGTGATGCTCCGGGAATTCGCCGCCGACTTTCTCCAGATCCACTTCCGCGGACGGGGGGCGGTCTATCTCTCGTCCGGGCCCCGCACCACGGCGTCTGAACCCCGACAACAGGGCAACCCGCTTGCCTCGGCGCTCCACGCCATCGAACAGGCCCCCGCCTGGGTCTCAACGGTGGTCGAACAAATGAATTCCATCACCTTCAATTCGTCTCCCTCGGCAGACTTCACTTTCGCCATCTATCTGGCCCATCCGGAAGCCACCTCCGTTTCCTTCCGTTTTCATAATCCCAAGGGAGGGCGCATCCGCACGGTCGCGTTTGACCAATGCGGTCTGGATGTCAGCTGGAAGGATCAGCAGATCCATCTGCCGGACCTGCAAATTCACAAAGGGAACGGAAGCCTCAGCCTGTCCGGCTGGTACAATGCCACCAACCAGATGGTATCGATGCATCTGCTCAACACCCTTCCCCCTGACACATTTCTCGACCTGTTCCCTGCCGACATCCAAAAGAAGGCCGAGGAAGTCGTTTCAACCTATCGCTTTCCTCTCCGGCTCGAGCTCAAAGTCGGACCAACCCCTCTGGCCACCGCCGCAGAATCCCTTTCCGGGCGGCTCTCCTTTTCCAAAGCGGTCGTCCGCGACATTCCGATCGAGCACCTGGATATTTCATTCGCGCGCCAGGGACAGGAAATCCGGATTGAGCAGGCCGCGATTGAGTTGGATTCGGGCCCACTCGCCAGTCGCCTGGAGGCCTGGGATGGCACTTTTCATCTGCAAAGCAAGCGCTTCCAAATTCATATTGCGGGAACCATCAACCCCCATACGATCAAATCCGTCCTGACCCCGAATCAACAGAACATCGTGAATTGGTTTGGGTTTGAAGAACCGCTGGAAGGCGATGTGACGGTCGGCGGCGTGGCCGGGAATCCGGCGATCTACTGCTATGGCCCGGTCTCAGCCACTAATTTCAGCATTCAGGGTGTGCCCGTTCAGTCCTTAAAAGGACAGCTCAACATCACGAATGAAGTCATGCACATCACCGGTGCCACTATCACCCGCCCGGAAGGCATTGCTCGCGGTGAAGTGCATATGGCCTTTTCCAATCAAACCCTTCGGGTCGATGTGGACAGCACGCTGGATCCGCGGGCCACCTGTCAGATGATCGGACCTGTCGTTTCCACATTCATGGAACCGTTTATTCTGGATGGCCCCACCCGAATTCAGCTGAAGGGACTGCTGGACTACTGCAACTTCTCATTAAATCAGTTAGAGGCTCATGTAGAGGCGCAACAATTCGGCTATACCCAATGGGTCGCGGACCAAGCGGCCTTCGACATGGAGGTCCGCGGACGACGCCTGCGCTTTACCCATGCGGTAGCCACCGCTTATGGAGGACAATTTGATGGGCATGGGTACCTCTACCCCGTATCCAACGATGCGAACTGGCGGTATGAAGTTGATTTTGTCACGACCAACACCAGCCTGAAGGATTTGTTGGAAGCGACAATCCAAAAGCCCCTCAAAGAGCTGCGTGGTACCTTGGATGGCAGAGCCAAAGTTCAGGGCTATATTGGGAAAGGCACAGGGCCCCTCGCCACGGGTTCCGGGAAAGCCACCGTCCGTGGGGGGCTGCTCTTCCAAACCAAGCTGTTCACCGGACTGTCTTCACTTCTCTCGAAGGTCATCCCCGGCTTTACTCTCTTCGCTCAAACCGATGCATCCGGCTCCTATACGATTCGCAACAGTAAGGTGTCCTCCAAAGATATTCAGCTTTCAGGAAGTGTCTTCAGCGTCAAGGCCATTGGGGACTATGGCTTTGGTGGAGAACTGGACTACCAGGTCGAAGTGCAGCTCCTGCGTGGAGGTCCCGTCGCCGCGATCCTCAGACTCGCCACCCTGCCTGTCACCCGCCTCTTCAAGTATCAACTCACCGGAACGTTCAAGGACCCACACTGGAGCCCGCGCAACCTCAATCCGGCGGAGCTCTTCAAGGACTGAAGCCCGATCCGGTCTCCTGCACAGCTGCGGCGGCTTGCGGTTTTCCACACTATGGAAAATCGCGACCCTTTTTCCCATTGCATGGGAGACGGGAAGGACCCCTGCCCCGGCACCCCGGGGACAATATTTGCGGGGTTGCAATGCCAGAGGGGGCGTGGTAATTTCTTTCTCGTCTTCAGGGCGTGGTGAAATTCCCGACCGGCGGTACAGCCCGCGAGCCAATAGGCAGACAAGGTGTGATTCCTTGGCCGACAGTATACAGTCTGGATGGAAGAAGACCAACTTGCACAATTGCAGTCACCCACGCCCGAAGCCAGAAAGGTTTTCGGTTTTTTTATGGAAAATTCCGGGCAGGAATCCGTATTCTGTACCGTCGAAGAGGCGCTTGAAATCATGCGCACTGGCGGGTCCTTGATCGTGGTGGATGATGAAAACCGTGAGAATGAAGGGGATATTGTCGCCGCAGGCGAAACGATCACGCCGGAAGCGATCAATTTTATGGCCACGCATGCCCGCGGTCTGATCTGTGTGCCGATGGAAGAGGCCCAGCTGTGCAAGCTGGGCTTAGGCCGCATGGTGCCACTGGATGAGCACGACCGCTTCCGGACCGCTTTCACCGTGTCCGTGGATGCCCGGGAAGACATCACCACCGGGATTAGTGCGTTCGACCGGGCCCATACCGTCCGCCTCCTGGCGGATGAAACCTCCACTTCCTGTGATTTTATCCGGCCCGGGCACATGTTCCCCCTGCAATCCGTCCCCGGCGGAGTCCTGCGCCGCACCGGTCATACCGAAGCCTCGGTCGATCTGGCGAAGCTAGCCGGTCTCAAGCCCATTGCCGTCATCTGTGAGGTGATGAACAATGATGGGGATATGGCCCGCCTGCCGGACCTGATTCCATTTGCCCAGCAGCACAACCTGCGCATTTTGAGCGTCGCCAGCCTGATCGCCTGGCGACGGACACGCGAGAAAACCATCCGTTGCGATTCCATTGTGGATCTCCCCACCGAGTTCGGTGACTTCAAATTACATCTGTATGTGGATGAAAGCTCCGGAGAACATCACCTTGCCCTGGTGCACGGCGATCCGGCGAACGTGGAGGCCCCTCTGGTCCGAATGCATTCGGAATGCCTGACGGGAGATGTGTTCGCCTCCCGCCGCTGCGACTGCGGCAGTCAGCTTCATGCGGCCCTGCGCCAGGTGGTGAAGGCCGGGGATGGCGCGGTGCTCTATATGCGGCAGGAAGGCCGAGGAATCGGGTTGGAAGGGAAGATCAGAGCCTATGCCCTTCAGGAGAAGGGCCTCGATACCGTAGAGGCGAATCTAGAACTGGGATTCGGTGCCGATCTCCGCGATTATGGCGTCGGTGCCCAGATGCTGCTGGATCTGGGGATCACCCGGATGCGTCTCCTGACAAACAATCCCCGCAAAGTGGTCGGACTTCAGGGATACGGCATTGAGATCGCCGAACGCGTCCCCATTGTGTTTGCCCCCACCGCATACAATGCAAAATATTTAAAAACCAAGAAGGAAAAACTGGGTCACTTGATTTGACCTGGAAAGGAACCCCATGAACTGCAAAGAAATCAGCGGACAGCTCAATGCCAAAGACCTCCGATTCGGTATCGTCATCAGCCGTTTTAACGATCTGTTCACCAGCCAGCTGTTGCGCGGCGCGGTCGACTGTATCATCCGTCACGGCGGTGAGGAAAAAAATATCGAGATTGTCTGGGTACCCGGATCCTTTGAACAGCCCCTGGCCATCCAGAAACTGGCCGCGGCCGGCAAGCATCAGGCCATCATTGCGCTGGGTACGGTCATTCAGGGTGCCACCTCCCATGCCGGTTTGATCAATGCTCAGGTCGCCCGCGCCCTCACCCAAATCAGCCTCGAGTCCGGGGTCCCGGTCATTGACGGCATTGTGGCGGCGGAAAACCTGGACCAGGCCATTGAGCGCTGCGGAAGCAAAGCGGGCAACCGCGGCTGGAGCGCGGCCCAGACGGCCATTGAAATGGCCTCGCTTCTCCAGCAGCTCTCCTAAAGATTGCATCTCGCAAACAATCTGATTCAATTCAGCTGGTCACCCTAACGAAAGGACCCCCCTATGGGAATCCGACACGATGCCCGTGAATGGGCACTGCAGTTTCTCTTTCAATCCGAGTTCAATCAGGCCGAGTCCCTCGACAAGGGATTCGAGATGTTCTGGCAGCATCTCCATGAGCCGGCGCCTTCGGATGGAAAGGATCCCGCCCGGATGAACACCAAGGCGCGCCAGTTCACTGAAGAGCTTGTTCGCGGAGTGATCGCCCATCACCCGGATATTGATCCGCTGATTTCCAAGCATGCCGACAACTGGAACATTGACCGGATGGGAACCGTGGACCGGAATACGATGCGTATTGCGGTCTATGAGATGCTCTACCGGGATGATATCCCGCCTGTCGTTTCCATCAACGAGGCGGTGGATCTGGCGAAATCCTACAGTTCGGTCGAGTCCGGAAAGTTTGTAAACGGCATTCTGGACCGGATTCGGAAGGGGCTGGACCGCCCGGCACGCGATTCCAACGACGCCAAGAAAGCGGACAAACCCGAGGTTCCTGCGGAGGCACCAGCAGAGACCCCGCCAGAGGCACCGGCTGCCACAAAGGCTGAATCCCCGACTAAATCCGGGGCCAACGACTAGTTCCCTCACGAAGGATCGAATCGATTATGGCTTCCTGGTTTACTGGACTTCGCAAAACGCGGGAGCGCTTTGCCGATGCGATGCAGGGGATCTTCTCTTCTTCCACACTGGATGAAGCCACGATGGAGGAGTTGGAGGATCTGCTGATCATGGCCGATGTTCCGCTGCAGGTAATCGAAACCCTGACGCGTGAGATCCAGAAGTCGGCATCCAAAAAAGAGCCCTTGGCCGGGACCTTCCGGCGGGTACTGGTCGATGCTCTCGGCGAAAATCCGCCACTGGACTGGAATACCCTCCCTGTCCCCTCCTCGGTTCTGCTGGTCGGCATCAACGGTTCAGGCAAAACAACGACGGCCGCCAAACTGGCCCAGATGGCCCTTCAGGCCAAGCGCGCCCCTCTCCTGGGTGCAGGGGACACCTTCCGTGCCGCCGGTTCGCACCAGCTCAAGCTGTGGGCCGACCGACTCGGATGCCCGGTGGTGGTGGGTGAAACCGGCGGGGATGCCGCTGCCGTCGCGTTTGACACCATAGATGCGATGCTGGCCCGACACTGCGATGTCGCGATTCTGGATACAGCCGGGCGCATGCACACGCGGGAGCCCCTGATGAAAGAACTTCAGAAGGTACGCGGGGCGATGGATAAGCGTCTACCCGGCGCCCCGCACCATACCTGGATCGTGCTGGACGCCATGCTGGGACAAAACGCCGTGGTGCAGGCCAAGCAATTCCATAAGTTGACCCCGTTGACGGGGGTCATTGTGACCAAGCTGGACGGCAGTTCAAAGGCTGGATTTCTGTTTGCCATTCGCCAGGAGCTGAACCTGCCCATTCTGTATGCCGGACTGGGCGAAGGCCCCGATGATCTGGCCCCCTTTGACACGGTTGCCTTTGTGAATGCTCTCCTGGATGGGAACGGAGTCACATGAACCGCTTGTCTGTCCAGGACCTGAAGTGGATGCACCAGGCCTTAGCTCTGGCTCGCCGGGCAGAGGGCTTGACCCGCCCCAATCCGCCCGTTGGGGCACTAATCGTTAAGAAGGGCGAGAAGATCGGCCAAGGGTGGCATAAGAAAGCCGGCGGCCCCCATGCGGAAGTCCTGGCCCTTCGTCAGGCCGGAGATGCCGCCCGGGGGGCCACCCTCTATGTAACGTTGGAACCCTGTTCCACGACCGGCCGGACCCCGCCCTGTACAGACGCGGTGATCCAAGCCGGCATCACTCGCGTGGTGGTCGCCCTTCAAGACCCCAACCCCCGCCATGCCGGCAGAGGCCTGCGGCTCCTGAAAACAGCAGGCCTCCGCGTCGAGGTGGGTGCCTGTGCGAAGGAGGCCCATGAACTTCTTGCGCCGTTTTCATGCCATATCCTGAAGAAGCGTCCGTTCTTTACTCTTAAGCTTGGACTCTCACTAGACGGACGGATCGCAGACGCCAGTCATTCCTCCCGCTGGATTACCGGATCGCATGCCCGCGAAGTGGTTCAGGCCATGCGCCGGGCTTCAGACGCCATTCTCGTTGGAGCGGGCACCGTCCGACACGACAATCCTTCTTTATGGCCCCGACCTGATAAACAGCGGAATCCCTGGCGAGTTGTCGTCGCCGGGACAGCCTCCCTGCCCACTCAATCCCAGCTCTTCACAGATGCTCACGCATCCAGGACTCTGGTGGCTGCGCCACGGGGCTGGGCTCCCGTCTGTGCCCGAAAACTCCGAAAACTGGGCGTAACCGTTCTTGAACTTCCCCCACGCCGTGTGTTGCCAGCATTAGCCAGCGAACTCGAGAAGCTCGGTATCCTGCGCGTGTTCTGCGAAGGAGGAGGCGGCCTGGCGGGCAACCTGTTGAAAACCGGTATGGTTGATGAACTCTGCGTATTTATATCGCCCATGCTGATTGGCGGCCCGATCGGGGCAACGGGAAGCACCGCATGGCGTCTCCCGCAGGCTCCCCGCTTCTCTGTTGAGGAATCCCGCTGGGTCGGGAAAGATTTATTTCTCCGCATGACACCCCAAGGCGAGGAGGACTGATATGTTTACAGGTCTCATCCAACAGGTCTGCCACCTGGAAGAGGTATCCATCCAAGCCCAGACCGGACGCCTCATGGTCCAGGCCAACAAAATCGGGCCGCTCGATATCGGCGAAAGCATCGCCATCAACGGGGTCTGCCTGACCCTTGTGGAGCAAAAGGGCCAACAGCTCACATTTGATATTCTTCGCGAGACTTTGGAGAGAAGCAGTCTGGGAGGCAAGCTGTCAGGAGCCCGCCTCAATCTGGAGCGGGCGATGCGAATGGGTGACGCGATCGGGGGGCATCTGGTCAGTGGGCATGTCGATGGAGTTGGCACCGTACTTCAAGTGGAGATGGCGAGTCGAGACCAAGTTCTGCTGATTGCTGCTCCCGAACTGATTTCTGAAATCATCCCGAAGGGGTCCGTTGCGATTGATGGCATCAGCCTGACAGTCGTGGATGTGGATTCGAGAGCCGGAACATTCACGGTACATATCATTCCCCACACTTGGAACGAAACCGCCCTTTCCGATCTTTCAGCAGGTAAGCCTGTGAATCTCGAGAGCGATATGATTGGGAAATATGTTCGGTCCAGCCTAAAAGCTGATTCCGATTCAACGCCGACCGTCACCTGGGACAAACTACGGAACGCCGGATTTGGGTCCCTGCCTAGTCAGTGAACATGTATTTTAGAATACACCGGAACGCGCTGAATCCATCTTTCCATCCGATTTTCTTTCCTTCTGAATAATCCCGGCCATAGTAGGAAATCGGCACTTCATAGATTTTGATTTTTTTGCGGGCCAGCTTGGCCGTGACTTCCACTTCAAACCCGAATCGGTTCTCTTTCAAGGGAATGCTCTGAATGATCTCCCGCTTGAAGACCTTGTAACAGACCTCCATATCCGTGAGGTTTAAATTGGTAGTCATATTGGACAACGTCGTTAACAGCTTGTTGCCCAGATAATGCCAATAATAGACCACGCGATGCGCCCCGCCGCCAAGGAAGCGGGAGCCATAGACGACATCCGCATGCCCATCTAGAATCGGTTGAAGAAGACGGGGGTATTCCTTGGGGTCATATTCCAAATCTGCATCCTGAATCAGGACGATATCGCCTGTCGCCTCGGCAAACCCCGTCCGTAAAGCCGCCCCCTTGCCCTGATTCACCTCATGAAAGAGCACTTTCAGATCGGCGTTTTCCTCTCCCATCTTCTTGAGGACAGCGGCCGTACCATCGCTGGAGCAGTCATCGACCACAAGGATTTCCCTGTCCAAGCCGACATCAATGGAACGAACCAAAGCCACAATTTCAGCAATGGTGGCCGCTTCGTTATATACGGGGATGACAATGGATAGTTTCATGGCTGCTCCTATTGCAGTTCCAATCGAACCGCATCGAGTAAAAAATAGTCAAAAGGAGTGTCGGAAACAAGAAAAACTCCCCACTGCTCGATCGAGTCCAACTGTAGATGGCGCCCCTCAGGAGTCCGGCAGGTTTCATCCAGCGGGATCACAATCGAATTCCATCCCTCAGTAACAGCAAACTCCACCTGAAAGCGATCACCATAGGGCGGATTTCCAGGCCGATCATCCCACCGCACCGCCATCACCGCGGGCTGTTCTCCAGGCCAAAACAGCCGCGCTTGAAAAGACTGTCCGGGACTCCAATCCGCACACGCCGGATGCCTGAACAGACCGGGATAAAGGGCGGCTTCTTCCCCCTCTGGAGGTACGTCCTGTTTCACGCAAAACAGTTCCGGGAATTCCGAGGTCAGACGGACACGGTTGCGAGACCATCCCTTATGGGACCAGAGGGCATCCGGCTCAGCCAATACCGGGAAAGCCCGAGTTTCGGAAGAAAGCATCCACCCGGCCCAACTCAAGGGCAGAAGACACAGACTGGTGATGGATATCAGGCGAATCCACTTCCTGGAAGGAAGGCGAGTCGTCCAGCAAACACAGGCCGCGCCTCCCATTCCATAGAACCAATCCATCCACTCTGCCGAGCGGCCGAAACAAGGCTGTAGCCTCTCCAGCAGCGCAGAGAAACAGACAAGTGTGCACCACAGAACCCCTCCCCGAGCCCAGGAAGGGAGGCATCGTCCCCAAAGCCAAGCCAGTCCAGCAAACAGGAGCACATGCGCGGCCCCACCCAGCGCCTGCCCCAGCGGATGAGCCGGAGGCAGGGGCAAAGGAACGAACAGGAGAAGCGCGACGGCAGCGCTTCCCAACGCCGCTATGACTAGAGACCGCTTCAAACGGGCCATATCCTCCTACTCCGTGATCCTCCACATGCGGTACCATCGCGTTCTGAGGAGGTAGGACGTGCGGTCTTCAAAGACATATTCCGCTTGTGATTCTCCGGCCGGAATCTCAAAATCACTCTTGTTCATCATAGACGGACCGTTATATTTCGCCTCCCAGCGATTCCAAGTCTGACCGAAATCATCGGAGTATTCCACGACATAGCGAGGCCCCTGTAGCCCCCCTTGCCAGGCCATGCGTGTGAGACCGTTCTGCGTATAGAGGCGCAGGATCTGAAACTCACCCGCGCTCACTTGAAAAGGATGTGCATTCGTTGCCGCATTCGTAACCGAGCCCCCGGCTTCATCAATGACACGCCAACGGCCCTCTGCGGTCAGGTAGGAAACCCCAGCCGTCCATATATAATATTCCGTATAGGCACTGGTATTCGTCAACGTTATCCAGGTAGATCCATTATCACCGGAGAACTGAACCAGCACCCTCTGGGCCTCATCCAGCAGATGAGCCGACCAGACCAGAGGCCAAACCTTATCGGACTGAGCGATAATCAAATTCGTTTCGTTCAGCGTCCGAACATCGTAGGAGACATTGGTACTGCCCTGGCTGGCCTGAATGGTATTCCCATACCTCCCGATATTCGGGCGCTCTCCATTGGTATCGGGTTCTTCACTGAAGTCCATGTCCGGATTTCCGTGATCCACCGCCCAGGATGTCGAGGTATCCTGCAGCCATCCGCTGGAGGTCCAACGGCCGACTTCCGAATTGGGATGGAAGTCCCCGGCAAAGTCAATGTCGACCAGATCGGCATTGGTTATCGCGCTCCGGTATTCCCGACCCAGGGTCAACTGATACTTACGGAGGTCGTTTGTCGCCCCCTCAAAGAATCCCCATCCTGAGACTGTCCGGCTGAAGTCATACAGGTTGTAATCCAAGGAAGCACTGATCAGCAGGGAGGTAGAGATGCCAATGGAATACGCATAGGCATCCCCCTCAGGGATGAAGATATTATTCTGCATCGTGTCGACCTGTGTCCCCTCCAGCCGGATGCCCGCCAAGGTCGACTTGGCAAAGGTGAGATTTTCCAGCACCGTGGTCTTCGTATTCAGCAGGGACACGCCCCAGCCGGTCTTCCAGAAGGCGGAGTTCCGAACTTCGGTATTCTGGGTTCCATCCAGAATCAAGCCGTTCTCGGAATCGCTGACCACCACTCCCTGCACAAGCGTGTTCAAATTGGACTCCAGCAGGATGGCGCGGTCCATTCCTCGAACCACAAAATGCCTGAGTTGAATCTGCGAGGCCTTCACATCCACTCCGATTGCGGGATAATTAGTCGATCCGGACCTTTCGAAAATAGTGTGAGCGCCGTTAGTGTTGCCCTGAATAATGATATCGTCATTCGTGGTGCCACTTCGAGACCAAATGATGCGGATATCGGAGGGCGACGAATAGGACCCCGTGTCCACATAGACCGTGTCACCACCCTCCAGGTCATAGAGATCCAGAATTTCCTGCAGAGCCAGTTTGGGCGTAGCCGCGGTCAACCCATCATTCCCGGATGCTCCGATAACCGAGCAGTAGATATCGCCCGTGGTGTCCGCATCATTCACATAGAAGGCCTGATTCTGATTGCGCAGAGAGAATGATGAGTCGGTCTGATCCGAAACCCCGGATCCACCTTCCGCCACTACACGCCAGTAGGCACCAAAGGAGTCAGAGAACGCCGTGCTGTCCCAGATATAGGTGCCATCGGTCGCTGACAGGCCGGTCGCAATATTCGTCCAGACGCTTCCGTTGTAGTATTGCAAGGTGACGGTTATGCCCCCGGCATTCCCCGCCGCCCAGCGCAATACGATGTTGGTTCCCTTCAGGACACCACCATCATTCTGGGTCAAAGCGGTCAGCCACAGATTGCTGATACTCTTGCTCGCGAAGGCGCTCCCGCCGTAGGCGCCGATGTTGCGGCGATAGCCATTCGGCATCGGTTCTTCACCCGTCCCGATCCAAGGGTCCCCCATATCAATCAGGGGAGACTGTGTCGCATCGACATCCCAGGTCTGGAAGATGGGACTCCAGCGCCCCACCGTGGAGTTCAGGTGGAAATCGCCCTGCGCTTCGTTCTGGAACAAGGGATCGAAGGAGACGCTGTTGGCATCCTGTCCCGAGGCCGTTTGCCAGTAGGCCAGTTTCTCCCATTTGCCTTCCCGAACTCCGATCCAGGCCGAATCGCGGACCCGGATGTTATTCCAGTCGGACACCAGTCCTCCATCATTCCAGGCGATAGCGCTGCTGTCCGGGCCTCCTGCGATCAGGATGTTGTGCCCCAGTTTGAGAGTGCCATACCCACCCTTTGCCAGTGCCGTACCTTCCGTGGCCACAACGGTCGAATTCGAAACGATAACTGAAACCGCATTCACCACCAGTGCCGTTTCACTACTGTTTTCCGTATAGATTATCGAATTCTGGATGCTGATATTCGTGCCCTTTACCTCCATCTCTCCCCAT